>Ga0307510_10001508_pt1 | contig 25681 bp, 27 predicted proteins | sample 12_EM_MG_FD_207224 | JGI IMG/M metagenome (GOLD analysis project Ga0307510, IMG submission 207224) | Populus trichocarpa ectomycorrhiza microbial communities from riparian zone in the Pacific Northwest, United States - 12_EM | ecosystem: Host-associated > Plants > Roots > Unclassified | place... | reverse complement strand
CGCGCCACCACCGGTAACGTTGGCGGCCATGGCCTGGGCGGAAGCCAGAGCGGCGACGGTCAGTGAGGCGGCGATCAGAGTGCGCTTGAACATGAAGAATCTCCTTTTCAACTGGGTTGTGAACACAGGTTTCGGGGTTGCTTGCATGACACTGGGAGGACTCACCGGGGCCCTCGCTAGCGCTGGCCTTGGTTAAGTCGCACTGAGAAATTCGCAGTTTCCGGTGACAGATAAAGGAAAAAACCTCGGGAGCTGTGAGGTGTTTCCGAAGGGATTTTCTCGGGTGTTTGTCGGGTGCTGCGCAGCGTCTGGGGCGGGGGTTTGGCTGAATCGGGCTGGAGGCGTTGGCGGGTGGTTGCAGATGACAGAAAGGAGAACCCGAGGATGGACCTTTTGAGGGTCGGGTGATGCTGAAGTCCTGGAAAAAAGATTGGATTATTTGTTGCCCTGACTGGCCCCATCGCTGGCAAGCCAGCTCCCACAAGGAGCCATGTTGTCAATGCGATCTGCGACACAACACAAGAACCTGTGGGAGCTGGCTTGCCAGCGATAAGGCCAGGTCAGACACCCTAAAAACATCTGACACACCACTACTGGATCAACTCAGTGCTCTCAATGATCGAATGCAATTGACTTCACAACACAGAACACTGTGGGAGCGAGCCTGCTCGCGAAGGGGCCCGATCAGACACCATAAAAACCGGCTACTGGACCAGTTGATTGATCTCAATGATCGGCAACAACACCGCCATCACAATCACCAGCACCACCCCGCCCATCACCACAATCATCAGCGGCTCCAGCAACGCGGTCATGCCCATTGCCCGCCGTTCGATATCACGCGACAGGGTTTGCGCCGCACGCTCAAGCATCGGTGGCAGTGAACCGGTTTTCTCGCCGCTGGCAATCAAATGAATCAGCACCGGTGGAAACACATTCTCCACGCGCAACGCTGCCGCCAGGTTCACGCCCTCACGCACCTTGGCCGTGGCCTCAGTGACGCTCAAACTCAAGCGATCATTGGACAAGGTCTGCCGCGCCGCCTCCAGTGCACGCAACAACGGCACCCCGGCGCCGCCGAGAATCGCCAGGGTCGAGGCGAAGCGCGCCGTGTTCAGGCCCAGAATAAAACGCCCGAACAGCGGCAACTTCAGCACCCGGTGATGCCAACTCAAACGTGCCGCCGGATTGCGCAGGTACAGGCGCCAGCTCCAGAACGCCCCTGCGATGATCGCCGCACACAACCAGCCCCACGCCCTTATGAAATCACTGGCGTTTAGCATCGCCAAGGTCAACCCAGGCAAATCCTGCCGCGCCTGGGAAAACGCACTGACCACCTGCGGCACCACATAGCTGAGCAGGAAAATCACAATGCCGATCGACACCAGACCCACCACACCCGGATAGATAAACGCGGTGAGAATCTTGCCGCGCAGATTGTTGCGCTCCTCGATGTAATCGGCCAGCCGCTCCATGACCTGCGCCAGATCGCCGGACTCCTCGCCAGCCGCAATCAACGCGCGATAGATCTCAGGAAAATCCCGTGGCCGCGCCGCCAGCGACTCAGCCAGACGCATGCCGCTGCGCACATCCGCACGCACGGCGCTGAGGGTGTGGGCGATGTGTTTTTTCTCGGCCTGTTCGACCGTGGCACTCAGCGCTGCTTCCAACGGCAGACTCGCGCCCAACAAGCTCGCCAATTGCCGCGTGGCCCACGCGAGGTCGTTGTCGGAAAGTTTGGCGCTGAACAATCCACCGCCACCATGCTGGGCAACGTTGCTTTCCTTGTGTACCGACAACGCGGTCAACCCGCGCCCGCGTAATGTTGTGAAAGCGGCGCTTTGACTGTCCGCCTCAAGGTGCCCGGATTCGATCTTGCCAGTGGCATCAGCAGCTTCAAAACGATAGCGATTCATCAGGCGTCCCGTGTCACACGGAGGATTTCTTCAGGGGCGGTGGCACCGCTGCGGATCCAGCGTTCACCGTCCTCGCGCAGGCTGAACATCCCGGCCTTGGCCGCCGATGCGCGCAAGGCCTGCTCCCCTGCCCCTTGATGGATCAGCGTGCGGATGTCGTCGTCGATGCAGAACAATTCGTGAATGCCGGTGCGGCCGCTGTAACCGGTTTGATTGCACGCCGGGCAACCGACCGGGCGCCACGTCCCCGGTGTCGCCGGGTCTTCCTGTTTGCAGTGATTGCACAGGCGCCGCACCAAGCGTTGCGCAAGCACGCCGAGCATCGACGACGCTAGCAGAAACGGCTCGACGCCCATGTCGATCAAGCGGTTGACCGCCGACACCGCGTCGTTGGTGTGCAAGGTTGCCAGCACCAAGTGACCGGTCAGCGAGGCTTGCACGGCGATTTGCGCGGTTTCGAGATCGCGGATTTCGCCGATCATGATGATGTCCGGGTCTTGCCGCAAAATCGCACGCAGCGCCAGGGCAAAAGTCATGTCGATCTTGGCGTTGACCTGAATCTGGCTGATGCCCGGCAGGTCATATTCCACCGGATCTTCCACGGTGAGGATGTTGCTGGTGCTCGCATCGAGCCGCGCCAGTGCGGCGTAGAGGCTGGTGGTTTTGCCGCTGCCGGTCGGCCCGGTGACCAAGACAATACCGTGGGGCTGGCGGATCAGGTGATCGAGTTTGGCCAACACCTGCGCGTCCATGCCGAGGGTTTCCAGATGCAGGCGCCCGGCCTGTTTGTCGAGCAGACGCATCACCACCCTTTCGCCATGCCCGGTCGGTACCGTTGAAACACGAATATCGATCGGGCGCCCGGCCACGCGCAACGCGATGCGACCGTCCTGCGGCAGGCGTTTCTCGGCGATGTCGAGCTGAGCCATGATCTTGATCCGCGACACCAACGCACCGTGCAGAGCCTTGCGCGGCGAGACCACGTCACGCAACGTGCCGTCGACGCGATAGCGCACCACTGAATGGGTTTCGAACGGCTCGATGTGAATGTCGCTGGCTTCATCGCGGGCGGCTTGGGTGAGCAAGGCGTTGATCATGCGGATCACCGGCGCACCGTCCTGGGTGTCGAGCAGATCGGTGATTTCCGGCATGTCTTGCATCAAGCGGTCGAGGTCGACTTCGTTTTCCGCCGCACCGACCACTGCCGCCGCGCTGCCAGTGTCGGCATAGGCAGCGGCGAGCAAACCGTCGAGTTCGTCATCGCGCACGCGCTGAATCGTGGTCGCACCGAACTGCCGCCGCGCCTCGCTGATCGACCAGCCCGGCGTTGACGGGCAAACGGTCAGCACGCCATCACACAACAAAATCCGCTGCGCCTTGGCCCAGGCGTAAGGCAGCGAACTCATCTCATGCCCTCCCCAATCCCTGTAGGAGCTGCCGAAGGCTGCGATCTTTTGATCTTTGGTCGTTTGGGTCCGTCGAAGAGCAGGATCAAAAGATCGCAGCCTTCGGCAGCTCCTACAAATCGGTTTTCCAGATCAAGAGGCGATGGCGGAATCATTGGATGGGCACCGCTTTGATAGTGGCGCGCGGACCCGACCCCGGTAAAACCGCCGGTACGCCCTGCGCCGCTGTCGGCAATTGCGGCGCCTGCATGTCCGGCATCGCCCAGCTGCGTTCCGGTTGCAAACCGCCCTGCGCACGGCGCATAAAGTCGTAGCGGTTGAGGGTGATGCTGCGCCCCGCTTCGCTGTCGCGAATGATGTACGGGCGCAGGAACACCATCAGGTTGGTCTTGGTAATCGCCCGGCGCTCGTTGCGAAACAGCGCGCCAATCCCCGGCAGACTGCCCAGCCACGGCACCGCGTCGTTACTTTGGCTGTAGCCGTCCTGCAGCAACCCACCGAGGACCATGATCTGCCCGTCATCAAGCAGAATGCTGGTGTCGATCGCGCGTTTGTTGGTGACGATCCCCGCCGACGTCGAACTGGCCGAAGCCCGCTCATCAATGCTGCTGACTTCCTGATAGATATCGAGCTTCACCGTACCGCCCTCGGAAATCTGCGGGCGCACGTTGAGCTTCAGGCCAACCTCCTCCCGGGTCACAGTCTGGAACGGGTTATTGCTGGTGCCGCCACCGCCAGTCACGTAACTGCCGCTGACAAACGGAATGGTCTGGCCGACAAAAATACTCGCCGCTTCGTTGTCGAGGGTCAGCAGGTTCGGCGTTGACAGTACGTTGGTGCCGCCCTTGCTTTTCAAGGCCCGGGCCAGCACTTTCAGGTCGAGAATCTTGCCGATACCGGGAATATCCACGGTGCCGCTGACGTAGCCCAGGTTCAAACCCTGCGGCAACACATCGATGCTGGTCTTGCCGTTGGTGTTTATCCCCGAACCACCCAGATTCGCGCCGCCGATCACGCCTTTGCCGCCGAGGTTGCCGGTCTGCCATTGCACGCCGAACTCACTGGCATCGTCCTCGCCGACTTCGACGATCAGGCTTTCGATCACTACTTGCGCGCGGCGCTGGTCGAGCAGAGCGATCACCTCGCGCAGGTTGCGATACAACGGCTCCGGCGCGGAAATCAGCAAGGTGTTGGTGGTGGCGTCGGCCTGAATCGTTACGCCGCCGGCACTGAAGGCGACGTTTTGTTCGCTGCTTTGCGCGCCGCCGCTACCGGTTGTGCTGCCACTGCTGCCCTGGGCGTAACTGCCGCCCGTGCTGCCGCTGCTGTTAGTCGACGTGGTGCCGCTGCTTTGCGTGCCGCTCTGGCCGTTCTGCCCAGCGCTGCCGCCAGTACTTGCACCCATCGCACTAAGCACCGAACGCGCGCTGTCACTGGTGCCGCTATCACTCTCACCGGTGAGTAACCCGCGCAAGGCCTGCGCCAGTTTCGCCGCCTGCGCGTTACGCAGATAAACCACGTGCAGATTGCTCGGATTGCTCTGCGCGTTATCCAGTTTGTAAATCAGATTACGCGCCAGCTCCGTACGCTCCGGACTGCCGGCGCGAATGATGATGGTGTTGGAGCGCGGATCTCCGATCACCGCTATTTTCTGCGTCGGATCATTGCCCGGCGCATCAAGCAAATCCGCGACCATCGGCGCGATGTCAGCAGCGATGCCGTTCTGAATCTGCACCACATCGGTGTCAATCGCACTCGGCGAATCAATGCTCGCGATCAACTGCGCAACGCGGGTCAGGTTCTCGGCGTAATCGGTGATGACGATGGTGTTATTGCCCGGATAGGCGTTGATCGGGTTGTTCGGCGAAACAATCGGCCGCAGCACCGGAATCAGGTTTACCGCGTTCTCGTATTGCAGACGAAACGTGCGGGTGAGCATGCCGTTACCCGCCGGTTTGTCAGCGCTGTAAATCGGCCCACCCAGCAGCTTGGCATCCGCCTCCGGCACCACCTGCGCCACGCCGCCGACATCGACCACACTGAAACCCTGCATACGCAACGCCGCCAACAACATGTCGTAAGCCTGCCGCGCCGGCACCTGACCTTCCGAGACCAGCGTCAGCGTGCCCTTCACCCGAGGATCGACCAAAAACTGCTGCCCGGTCGATCGCGACAACGCGCGCACCACCGCTTGAATATCGGCGTCGACAAAATTCAGCGTCACCGGTTGATCACCCAAAGGATTGCTCGGCAACGCAATGCCCGACGACGCCGCACCGCTGCGCGCACTCTTGCTGATGTTGTGCAATTGCTTGGGCGCCGGTCGCGCTTGGGCCTGTGCGCGTTCGCGGTCGAGCACCGCGTCGCCGCTGCGCTGAGTATTGGCCAGCGGCCGCCCGAGTTCACTGTCGACCAGCAATGGCGGCTGGTTTTGCGGTGTGCTGGTGTTGCTGCACGCGCTCAACGCCATCAGCAGCATCGGCAACGCCAGACGTGCCGGTTTGGATCCTGACCCCTTCATGAAGCTTCCTTAGCGCCCAGCGCCTGATCCATGCGAACGGTGCCTGACAAAGTGCCGGCGGTGACTTCGGTCGAGGGGTTGTCTGCGCGTTGCAAACGGGCCTCGACCACTTGCAGAGAAAGTTGTGCCGGGTTGCTCAACAGCCAGTCGAGCACGACGTCGGCCGGTGCCGCGTCGAAGGTCAACTGCCAAGAACCCGCCTCCCCGGATTGCAATTGATAGTGCCCGCCGAGGCCGCTGGCCTGCAGGGTCTGCTCCAGCGACTGCGCCACGCTTTGCCCGTCCGGGCGCACGCTGACTTCGCGCAGCAGCACCTCAAGCGCTTCGGTCTGGGCGCGAAGCTTTGGCGTCTCGGTTTGCCAATAGGTGATTTTCTTCAGCGGCGGCTGGATCAGTGCGACCCACAGCAGCAAGCCGATCAGCGCGATGGCCATGCCGGCAACCATGCGCTTTTCGCGCAACGCCAAAGGCTGCCATCGCGCCTGCACCTGAGCGTTGAAGCGTTGCCACTTGGCGCGGTACAGCGCGAGCGAGGCCTTATTCATCTTCTTCTGCTCCGCCGCTGTCATCGCTTTCACTTGGGCTGGCTTCAGTGGCCGGACGCAAGGTCCAACCCTCGTCATCGGCAGTGACGCTGATGCCGGCCTGGGCCAAGGTGCTTTGCCACTCCTGATCATTGCCGCCACGACGGGCTTCGCTGAGCAGACTCAGTTGCAAGGCACCGTCGACAAACGCCAGCCGCTCGACACTGCCAGCCATCGACGGCATGCCGCTGCCGGCCTGCAACACCAGACGATTGAACGTCTGCGCCGGATCATCCGCCGCGCCCTTTTGCCGCGCCGCCAATTGCTGACGGGCCTGTTGCAACGGGTTGAGAATCACCGGCAACTCGGGGAAGGCCTGCTTTACCCGCAGGTTCATCTGGGCTTTCAGCTGCTGGCCCTGACTCGCCTCACGGGCGGCATACAGATTCAAACCGATCACCCAAACGGCCACGGCCAACGCTGACAGGGCGATTGCCCTGCCCCAGCCGCGATGCTCGGTTTTTTGTTGCTGGACCGCGCCATGCAGCCCCCAACCGGGCAACGGCCCAGTCCAACGCTGCGCCTCCGCCATCGGCAGTTCAGCGCCCGGCGGCGGTTGATCACCGATCCAGTGCAAAGTGATGCCCGGTTCCCACACAACACCGTCGAGTCCGTCATCGAACAACGGCTGCACCCGCGCCACTTGCACGCTATCGCGCAACAACAGATGCCCGTCCTGCACGCAAGCGACGGTGCCGGGCAGCACCGGCAAACGGTACGGCGCCGGGTAGAGACCGCGCAGGTTCAACCCAGCGCTTTTCAGCAATTGCCCAAAACTCAATAACTGCTGCCGAGGCGCCCAGGCGATCTGCACCTGCCCGGCCTCGTCCCGCGAACTGTGCGCGATGTGCATCTCACTGCTGTCGCCCAGCATCAAGGCCTGCGCCGCACACTGCACCGCCGCGACAATCTTGTTCGCCGGCAGCGGTGGCAAATCGAGACTCGCCAAAAGGCTGTCAGCCGGGTGCAGAAAACACACCAGCGGCGGCAGTTTCGATTGCTGGCTCAACTGGCTCAGACTGTGGCGTTCTTCCCGCGTGACCTGGCCTTGACGATCCAGCCAGGCGCAATGCAATTGACTGTGCAGATCCAGTTCCGCCAAGGGCGGCAACGCCACTTTCAACTGGCTCATACGCCCACCCGCGACCAGATCACCTGCGGTAAGCGGTCCTGGCTGCGATGCAGCAACGCCTCAAGACTGACCCGCCGCTGATCGCGCCGCGCCTCGCCGCGCAGGCGAAACCAGTCACTGGTGATGCCGACCTTGACGCTGGTCAGCTCCAGTTGCGGCAGGCGCAAGCGGTTAACGAAATCGCCACGGTTGATAAACCAGCGCCCGGCATCACGCTCGGCAATCAGTGCATTCGCGCGCTCCAGCGACAGCCCCGGCACATACGCGGCCAACACCGGCGCGGTGGCGGTGTTGCCGTTGAGCCAAGTCGTCGCGGGGATCACCGTCAGGTACGGCGCCAGTTTGCCCATCACCGCCTCATTCACGCCGTCGACACTGCGCAGATCATCGATGCTGCGCAGCATCGGCAAAGTCGGATTCTGCGGTTTGCGTGAAGCGTTTGGCGAAGTGGCGCGACCACTGTCAAAACCACTTTTCGGCGCCTCGGCAACCTGCGCATTCAGCAGCCGCGGGTACGAGGCAATCACCCGCTGACTGATGCGTTGACTCAACCCGGCACTGACCCCGATCAACTCACACAAGCGCTGAAACGCCGCCACCTGCGCCTCATCAACCCGCTCGTTGGCCACCAGATTGCGCAGGTTGAACTTGCCCTGCTCATCCTCCAGCCGCCCTTCAAAACCTTGCGCGGAGAGACGCTGCGCCCACGGCTGATCGAGCCGGGTCAGCGGGTCGCGCAGACGTGCGTCCCACAGCAATTGACGGCTGATCTCCAACCCGCCCTGCACCAGCCAACGCCCCTGCACGCGCTGCTGATCCGCCTCCAGCGCACGGGTCGACACGCTCTGGCGCGTCAACATGCCCGCCGCAATCACCGCCACCACGGCTGCAATCAACAACGCGCTGATAATCGCCATGCCCTGTTGCTTCGCCCCCTCAGGCGAGCGGCTGTTCATGGCCGGCCTTACAACTGCCAGGAACCGATATCGGCATTCACGCCGTCGCCGTCCGGCTGACCGTCGGCACCGAGGGAAAAGATGTCGATCTCGCCATTGGCGCCGGGGTTGAGGTACTGATAAGGACGCCCCCACGGATCGTTCGGCAAGCGCTCCAGATACGAGCGCCAATTGCTGTTCTTCGCATCCGCCGGCCGCTCCACCAACACCTTCAGCCCCTGGTTCATGCTCGGGTAAGTGCCGTGATCGAGGCGATACAACTTCAACGCCTGCATCAACCCACCAATATCCTGCTTCGCCGCCGTCGCCCGCGCCTGATCCGGCCGATCGAGCACCTTGGGCACCACCATCGCCGCCAAAATCCCCAGAATCACCACGACCACCATGATCTCGATCAGGGTAAAACCCTGCTGCCCACGCGGCGTGCGCATCGGTTGCTGAAGCGATTTGAAAGGTGCGATATCCATCTCGACATACCCTGGCTTGATTCGATTCGACGCGCAGTGTTGCAAGAAGATATGTCAGTGATGTTGAAAATCCTCGGGTGTTTTCGTCGTCAAGCCGTCAAGCACGCGGGTTAGCGTCGAGGGCTGGGTTTTGGCTTTGGGCGGTTTATGTGTGCGCGTTCGCGGGAAGCGGGTTTCACGTTGATTGAGGTGCTGGTGGCGCTGGCGATTATTGCCGTGGCGATGTCGGCGGCTGTGCGGGTGGCGGGGTTGATGACGCAGAGCAGCGGGGTTTTAAGGGATCGGTCGGTGGCGATGATTGCGGCGCAGAGTCGGATGGCGGAGTTGCGGTTGGAAGGCAGGTTGCCGATGGGGATGAAGGGGCAGGAATGTGATCAGGGGCGGTTGTTGCTGCGGTGTGAACAGCTGATCAGCGCAGCCGAAAATGGACGGTTGCTCAAAATTGGTATCCAGGTATTCGACCGCAACCAGGATGCGCCGCCGTTGGCTAGGTTGGAGACTTTGATGTCCCGAACCGAAAGCCTTCGCCCTAATCCTCCCGAAACGCTGGGCCACTCGGAGGTAAATGCCGTGATGAACAGAAGACTAGGATATTGAGCAAACAGGGTCTGGATTTCTAAAAGCGAAATGGCTTTGAAGCAATTCCCCTCTTAGCAACGACGGATCGATGATGGCATAATGCCTCTCCAGTGAGATCTGGGAGTGGTTGATTCAGGCTAGTGCCTGCAACCCAAGAAACCGAATCAGGGAAGAGTCATATGCGTTTGCACTCTATATCTAGCACTACCGTAGCATTATTTACCGCGACGGCGTTGATTACGATAAGCATCGTATCGACCATTGTGGCTCTTAGGAACGCATGGTTCGAACTCAACGAAAATCAAATCATGTACTTATATTCGACCTCCGCCCAAGTAATTGCGGCAGTTTATGGGCTGACTCTTACTGGATACTTATTCTTTCGAAGCGAACTACTCCGTGAGGCACGAAACGATGAAACCCGAGCACTATCCATTGAGAAGGTGGAAGGTCGCTACCTCAAACAGTTAATAGTAATTACGTTTTTGGTAGGATTTACAATTATTCTAACTAATTTGGTCATCGTTCAAGAAGGCGCTGGGAATACCTTATTTCTAACAACACTAATGAACACAGCACAGACAAGCTTTGCTATATCGTTTGCAGCAATCTCAATTTTTGTTTTAGATGTAGTAACTCCGCATAACGTAGAAGCGGCCAGTCAAGCGATTCAAAATGAACTCGACCCAGGCCATAGTCTTCAGGCCACCGAGGGCAGTCTTGAACGTTTCTTGCGAACATACAACGAAATAGAAAGGATTTTGGTTGACGCTACTGGCTCACTAAAACCCTTCATTGAAGCTCTAGAATCGTCGCCTAAATATAAACGTACATCTAATACGCGCCTCGCAGAAATGCTCTGGCGAGGGAGAAGAATCAAGCATCATCTTTTCGCTCAATTGAAAGATCTAATTACGCTTAGGAACGCAATCATTCATGGTGCGGAGCCTGTGGTTAGTCAAGAAATGGTAGACAAATCTCAGGCCGTATTACTTGAGTTGAGGGAGGCATTACAGGATACGGCTCCAACTGAGAATGCCGAAACACCCAATTATTTATAAATCAAAATCACTGTACTAAAAAAAGGAAGGAAACGTGCGATATTTTGATTGTACAAGGTTCGACTACAAAACCGTTGGCGAGGAAGATATTACAGCGCTCGTAGAGCGAGATAAGTTCGCCTACAAACATTCATTCACCACCTGGATTAATAATGAAATTGATCAGATAACTGATCGAAAGTGGCAGATCGACAACATTGGTATCGTGGAAGAGACGGGAGACTTTATTCGTCTCATTAAAGAAGCAGAGCTTACTTACGCGCTAGGAGCATTTTATAGCACTATTGCTCTAACCGGAATTGCGAGCGAAGATCTCTGCAAGTACTTTGCAAAAAAAACTAATCATATCGATCTGCAAAATTCCACGCAGCACGTTCGCCTCCAGAAACTGAAAGAGCGGGGAGAGCTATCTGAAGAAACGCACAAGGCATTTGATGCTATTCGGATCATTCGGAACGATTGCCTGCATTTCAACGACGATTTTAAAACCCGCGATCAAGGTTCCTTAGGCGCTGAAGCACTCAACTGCATTAATAGTCTAAAGGCGATTTACAAAAATCTATTCTCACCGTCCAATTCACAGTATAAACCCGGAGAAATCATTACAAAAATAATCGAAGACTTTGCTCACCAGCAAGTCTATAAGACTTCGTTTGGCGACACATTGAACCAAGAAGAGTTCACTATGAGGCTCCGCTACTTTATGGCTGAAGAGCTTCAAATAGATGTAGCCATCTCTAAGCCTGGAGACAAAGTTACACAAACAGATTTTTTTCGAATAGAAGAAATAGATTTTGATGTCACACCTAAGGAAATCACACTACATCACATCCCGCTAGGAACTTACACCATAATTGATCTAGATGAGGAAGACGTAAAAAAAATTCAAAATTTGAATCTCGGCGAGGACGACACGATATTTGCCAGTATTTATTCGATACTTAATCATCAGGGAATGTCAGCGACTTGGCACTTTGAGACATTCATCACCCCAAAACACTGAACAACTTTACGAATAGACTTCCCGCGCGATGGACCGATGAATGTCCAGATGCACCGTAAGAGCCAGATAGCGGAACGCGAGTTAAGCAAAAAAAGGGGACCGATTGAAATGAATCAGTCCCCTTTTCTTATTGACGCCCAGGCATCAGAAACAGCGCATGTACCATCGCCCTCTGCGGGCCCAGCTCCCACAAATTTCAGCGCCCTACACAATATCTGTGATCAACATAAATCTACGTAGGAGCAAGCTTGCTTGCGAAGTCGCCAAAATTGACACCCGTTTAATCAGCAGGTGATCCCGAGCTCTGCCTCACCCCGGCAATTGCAAATTATCCAGCGCCCGATTCACCGCCAACTCCCCGAGCATGATCAACTGCGCAATCCCCAACAACGCCCGACGCTGCGACGCCGGCAACAGACCAGCGACGTTCTGCGCAATGGTTTGCGCCGAAGCAAGCGTTTCACTGGCATCAATGAGCAGTTCTTCATTCTTGTTGTCCGCAGTCACGGCATACATCCCACGTTTTTTACGTGGCGGCGGCGTGGACCCGGGCGGACAGAGGTAATCGTCGAGCGCGCGGTCGGCGGCTTCGTGAAGTTTTTTGGAATCGATGGATTCGTAAGGGGAAACCGAGGCGGTTTCGGGCGGGTTGGGTGTTGGTTTGATCATGGTGAAGCTCCTACAAAGTGAGCCACTAAGACCCGTCGCTAAACGGGTAAAGGTGGCGGCTGGACGCAGGTTAGCGAACCGGGTGTAGGCGCCCGGCAGACCCGAAGGTCTCCCACGCACAGCCGCCATGACATCACTTGCAGAAAAACGATCTGCAAAGAGTTTGGAGCGCTGGTGCGCCTACAGAGGTTCAGGTCGCTAAACCTGATCGCTGATTCGTCAGCGACCGGACCACAATAGAGTCCGCCCCAAAAGCGCACAAGCCGGCGGATTCTGGCGTAGCTGTAGGTAAAGGCGCAAGGATGTGTAGCCCAGGAGAGTGTTTGGAGATGTCTTTTTAAACGCTAGTGTTTATCGAGGCCTTATTGCGGCACCCCACCACTTAAACAAATCTGCCCCATTACCGGCAATTTTTCCCGCCCACAAAACGTAAACCCAGTCGGGGCGTAAAGGCATTGCGAGCGACTCGACAGAAGCCACTCACCAACAGTCAATCAAAGGACTGTAAGAAATGTTGAGCGCAACTTTTGCCTCAGGCATTCTGTGCGACGCGAATGTACATGGACGGTAGATTTTTGGCGGTACTGTTAAATGAAACTAAAAATATTAGCCATCAGCCTTTTATGTTGCGTCAGTTTATTTTCTAGCGCAGCAGACGTTCCTATCAAAGAGGGAATGCCATTTTCGAAAGCCCGAAAAGCTTTGATCAAAAATGGCTGGAAGGCGAATCCGTCCTACTCAGGTGAGTTCGGGGTTGAAAACGTCATCCAAAGAAAAGGCTTCAATGAAATCGAGTCTTGCACGGAGGGCGCCCGTTTCTGCAGCTTCAACTACATCAAGAGCGGAGATTGTTTAGGTGTAGGAACTGTCGGCGAAGAAGTCAAAGACATGAAAGTTTATTCCTGGAACTTCAAATGCCCTGAAAAGGATTGAAACCAGAAATCGACAACAAAGTGGGCGGCGCTTCCCGAAGGTCCAGGCAAGAAGAATCGCTATCCTCCGCAACCTTACGCCGAGTATCCGGACTTTTTATCGACCTACAAATCTGCGGAGGAACTGTCCAATGAAGGCCTCAACCCTCGTACTTGTCGCAGTTTATTGCATGGGTATCAGCGCAGCGTTTGCCGGTGGCTCACAGGCGTCAAGCGAAAAGCACGGGCCAGCAGGCATCGTCGTCGGTGAGCGTTTAGTGGCGGCCAGGGCCAAGCTAGTCAAACAAGGCTGGAAGCCGACGCGGATGCATACCACCGATGGCTATGAATACAGTGGCGTGGAGAAGGAGTTGGCTGCACGCAAGTTCTTCGAACTGGATGCTTGCTCGTTTGATAGCTCGCGTTGCATCTTGTACTACGCGAAGAAAGGAACTTGCCTACGCGTCGATACCATCGGAGAGCAATTCAATGCCATGACGGTGACGCGATGGACCCGCGAATGTCCTGAGGCGCCTCAATAACCACATGACAACGGCACGGTAATAATCAACTGCTCCCACAGGTTTCAGCGTCGTAAACAGCATCTGCAATCAGCACAAAACCCTGTGGGAGCGAGCCTGCTCGCGAAGGCGCCAGAATGAACACCCGATCAATCACCAGGTGATCCCGGCACCCGCATCACTCCGGCAATTGCAAATTATCCAGCGCCCGATTCACCGCCAACTCCCCGAGCATGATCAACTGCGCAATCCCCGCCAGCGCATGGCGCTGCGATGCCGGCAACAGGCTGGAGACGTTCTGGGCGATGGTTTTGGCCGAAGCGAGTGTTGCACTGGCATCGACCAGCAGTTCTTCGGTTTTGTTGTCCGCCGTCACGGCGTACATCCCACGGTTTTTACGTGGGGGCGGCGTAAAACCGGGTGGACAGAGGTAATGGTCGAGAGCGCGGTCGGCGGCTTCGTGGAGTTTTTTGGAATCGATGGATTCGTAGGGGGAAACCGAGGCGGTTTCGGGCGGGTTGGGTGTTGGTTTGATCATGAGTGAATCTCCAAATCATAGAAAAGGAGCCATCATCTTTCGCTACCAAACGAAGGGGTGGTGGCCATACGAAGGTTGGTAGACCGGTGACTTGGAGAACCGGCGCGCCCGAAGACGCCCTGCGCATGGCCACCATAAATACACAGCCCCAAAAAGGCCTGTATCGGGTGACGCTATGCGCCAAGTCTAAGCCGGGCTACCAAACCCGATCGCTGATTCGTCAGCGACCGGACCACAATAGAATCCGACCCAAAAGCGCACAAGCCGGCGGATTCTGGCGTAGCTGTAGGCAAAGGCGCAAGGATGTGTAGCCCGAGTGAGTATCTTGAGATGTCTTTTTAAACGCTGTGTTTACCGAGGCCTTACTGCGGAAAATCTCCCCTAAATAGATTCATCTACTCAACGGTCAGCTGACTTGCGTGTGTTGAGCTACATTTCACACCCGATGGCTGCTTCCGGCCAAAAGCAGTCATTGGCTAGGCAGGATGAACCTAAAGTTGCAGCGGATTCCATCTTATGACCTATCCTGAGCCGAGTCCCACACAGCTTCTATGCGCCTAACGATAGAGTGATTATGTTCGAAGCCATTACTTTCAGAAATACGTTGGGGCCGGCTCCGTTGATAGATATCGGAGCACTTGCCGAGGCGCTAATTTTCTACGGTAGGGTGTTGGTTGCCGCCGACAGTGGGACCATTGAGCATCTGCTTGCACGCATTCCCCCCTTTATCCTCCTGGACCTTCTGCGTGATGGAAGGCTGGAGATCCATTATATGGAGGATAAAACAGGGGTCTCTACCAATAAGCTCGGTAACGGCCGCTCGCTGCACAGCCTGATCAAATTTTCCTCTCCTGATCATGCAATTGAAAAGGTTGGCCCACAGAAGTTTCGGAACGCGGCTGGTAGCACCAGTCAGGCCAAAATAGGCGCTAGCCAGTTCACAAGGCTTCTCAAGCGTTTGAGTCATAGCGGTTTTGATCAGGAGTCTTTGCTTCAAGTCTTCTCGCGTAACGAAACGATCCAGGGCACTGTCAAAGCCCTCATCCATGAGGTAGCACCTAGTTTTGGATGTCCAAGCGATTTTCGGTTTAAAGTTGAACGAGAGCACGCTGGGGGCTTCACGGTGGACACCAACATCGACTTTTCAGAGCTCAATAAAATATACCATCGGGTGGTACCTCCAGAGCATTCATCCCTAACGGACGCTTACATTTTGGCGATAATCCAGGAGGCATACCAAGGCACATTCCTGGCGGCCATTCTAAATACAGAAATCGCAGTGCATCCCGTTGAGAAAGTAGTGCAAGCAAGTGCAGTAGAGGCTGTAGTCAGAAAGTATGGCCAGAGCCGTAGTTCACTCGAAAGCTTCACTGACATGACGCTAACGGGAAGCCATACGATTAGAGAAGCGGTTAATTTGGGAACCGTCCCATTTATAGAAGTAGTTAAGCTGCTTGATTCTGCAGACAAATTTCGTCACTGGTTACGTGATCAGCCAGCAGACGCCAACCTCGTAAAAGCCTACTACCAAGAAACAATTAAAGATTCTTGGATCGAAAAGCTTCCCGCGAAGACTACTAGATGGTCGGTTTTCACCGGCATCGGTCTAGGCATTGACGCAATAGGTGCCGGCGGACTAGGTACCGCTGCCGCGATCACTGCCGGAGCTATAGACACGTTTCTCCTCGACAAGCTCATCGGAGGATGGCGCCCCCACCAGTTTGTCGAACGAGAGCTTAAATCTCTATTTGAGAAAACAGCCAAGACAAATAGGCGTTAGATAACGGCTTACTCCGCCGAAGCGAGTTACTGCTTCCACTCGTTTACCTGAACAAAACAGCATTTAATTACAGAGCGTATCACACCATTAATGCACAACCCGAACAGCACTTCGCGAAGGACTACTAGCGACTAAAGCGGTCGTCTAGGCGAAGCACATTAACTGAAGTTAGCTTTGCGACAATCAAATGCCGATTTCGCCTTAAATCACAAAAGGTTTTGTTCACAATGAAAACGCGTAAAATTATATTTGGAGCAATATTGCTAATCCTTTCTCCAAAAAAATTTTCAGCTTACGCCACAAAGATTGGCATAGAGCAAGAATTTATAAACAACAAAGAGCTCATAAAAGCACATCCTGACGGAAAGGCGCCTCCAGAAGTTGAAGCCGAATGGCATAGCCATAATCTCAATAGAGCCACCACTATTCGGAGAGCCTTCCTCTCGTCTTTAGCAATAACTTTTTCATCAATTATTATTGGCATTCTTATAGGTCTAAAATTAAAAAATTTAATCGGCAACCCTACGCCCCTAACAACAAATATTATCCAGGTTATAGGAGTGGGCATTCTACTCTCTGCAACTCTATCTGTAGTAGGTTCCAAAATTGAATCTATGAAAGGTGAAACGCTAGCAGAGCACATCGATAGAGCGTTATTCCGATGCCAGTATATAATCGGCAGCTCACTATTTTTTCTTGCATTGTCGTGGAGCTCCTAACGTCAGACCCTACATCCCAGCGTTTATTCAAATGTTCGGATTACTCATCGCCCGCTTCTGGCCGGAAGCGGTCGATCATGGTCACTACGACATTTCCTATCTTGATCGAGGTTCGGTAGTGCTTACTGTCGTCTAGCAGAGTGAATTAATCCATTCTCGGTTTAAGGTTTTAACTTTGAAAAATCCACCACGGCTGCTGAAATCGAGCTCAGTATTGGCACAAAACCATTGAATATTTTTCGCTTTTGTTGGGCCTTGATAACTTTCTGAGAGAACGTGTGTTTGCTGTAGGTTTTTCCTGGCAAACCTTTTTTATATACCTCAAAATTCCTGCCATCTAATTTTGTTTTTAGTATATTTTTTGAGAAAAAATCCTCCATCATTGTATCTTGACCATTTCTCAAAGGGGTTAGAACTACATATAAATTTTGTGCTATATAATAGACAGGCCGACTTTTGTCAAAATTAGTACCGCGCCCATTTGCAATTTCATATCTTTTTCCAGTGGTATCTTTGATTGCTTTAAATATCGGATCGGAGCCACTGTCGTTGTCTACTACGATAATTGTAGGTTGTGATGGCGGGTGGGCTTTGAATTTGCCGCACCTCTTAGCATAGCCTCGAATTAAACTTGCGATATCTGCAGTACCACCATTCAGATCAAGTACTCTGTGGGTTAGCTTGGAGTAATTGATAAAATTCGTTTTTAGCTCAACTTTTCCGTCGGTAGCCTTTGCAAGTCTATTGAATTTTTTGTGAAGAGATTTAATTGCACAGCTCAAATATACATTGTCTGTTTTTCCTTCGCATAATATTGTGATTTTTTTGTTTGCATAAAAATTTTTATAAAACAAAAAGTCGCCATGCAGGTCTTCCAGCGATGTTCTCTTTATGTCTTCTTTTCGGATCTTTCCATTTCTGGATAGTTTATCCATCTTAAAATCATTAATCATGTACAGATAGCTGAGCATTCCCTCCAGCGGTTCTAAACTTTTATGATCATATATAGTACTATTGGCGTGAGCTTTATATCTTGGCTCATCCTTTCGATGGTAATTTCCATCTAGAAATAGCTTGTGGAGCATTGCCCTGACTTGGCGGCGATATTGTGCTGGTGCATTGATTGACTTGTTTACGACCAAGCCCGTTACCGTTTGCTGGTTTTCGCTATACTGCATGCGGGTTTTTTTATGGTTAAGTGAAAAGCCACACTTGTAGATGATTTTTAGTAAGGTTGTTCCTGGGACCCACTCGTCCTCATCAACTTCTATAGCGATTGAGCTGGGGAAATCCTTCTTGTTTGTAGAGAAAGTTATGTCGTCGGCGTACCTAGAGTAAATGCAACCGAACTTTGCTGCGAGACTGACAAGTCTTATATCTATTAAGTGACCGATAAGATTGGAGGCAATTGGTGATGTAGGTGCACCTTGCGGCAAACTATTCTCATGGCACATTATCTGAGCTAATATTGTGGCTACTTTTGGGGCTAATTGAAAACTCTTGTTAGTAATGAGAAATCCACGAACACGCCCTACGTGAATAGACCCAAAGAAGTCAGTAATATCAATATTGAAAACAAACCGCCGTCGCTTGTGGGGTTCGGCATTTGTAATGATAGAGTGCCCCTTCTTAAATCCATGTGCTAGTGCCCCCTGAGCTGGTCCTTGAAGCTCTATCGATGCAATGCAGCTATCCAACAGCCGTTTCACTTTCCGCTGCAATGTTTTTAGCTCATCGCATGGAGCTGCAATATGTCGTGGAGCTCCACTACTTTTCGGAATCGTGAATGAAGTGTACTGAGGCTTCTTTACATAGAGGATATAGGAGAGTGCTTTTGGCTCATAATTTAAAATTCTAGCCAAATCGTGTAAATCTTTAGCCTTTTGTAGTACATGAAGACTCAATACATTTCATCCTTGAATAGGTGGGACGCTTACAGGCACTCATATGCGTCCGCCGACACGAACTTCGCGTCAAACTTGTAGAGTTACGATAGGAAGCAATCTCCCACGCAATACTTTCCAATGTCGCGAACCGCGACAAAAAAATCTGCCTGTAAGCTCCCAAGTAAAAAGATATCTAATGACTTTGAGTGGTGTCAAGTATGCGACGATAAATCTTAATTTTATTTTGGACAAGGCTCGATACTTGCTAGACAAGCCATTGAATTTAATAGGATTAAATTTTAATCTTCGACTAGATTATGCAAGGGGACAACCGCCATCACTAGAATTTGTAGCTACGATACAAAAATAGTCTTCGCAGTATGATTTGCATTCGTCTGATTTTGGCTGAAGCGGGCGATCAGGAGCGTCTGCTTCTTGCCGATAGCGGCCATTCTCAACTACCTACATAAGGTCGGGAGCGACAACAAGCACTAGCTTGCGTCTCGCCTCACTGCTTTTGGAGGCACTTGTACCAGCATTCAACTGAACGGCAAAAATAACGACTTTAACCCTTCAAGTCACGGCCTCATAAGGCTCGGCAACACCACCCCCTCCACCAACCTCTCCACCCCCAACCGCACCCTCTCCCCACCCTGCTCAATCACCACCCCATCCCCCTCCACCGCCACCAACTTCACCCCAGGCCCCACGTTCTCCCCCTGCAAAAAACTCCTCGGCGGCCCATCATTCAAGCTCAGTATCGCCACCGCCCCCAGACTCCCCGCCATCACCCCGCTCACCTTGATATCCACCGGCGCCGTTTGATTGGAAAACCACTGCAACGCCGGGCTATCACTTCTAGCCGCCAGCAGTTGCGGGGCCGCTGCCGGGGTGTGGGATTCGGCGGAGGTCAGCAGCAGCGACGACCATGTCGCCACGCCGACCAGCGCCGCGAGCAGTGCGAGGGCCTGGACCATTTGGGGTGGGGAAACGCGTGCGGTGAGGGTCATGGGTTGAATCTCCTTTTTATCCCTGCTGTCAGCCTACGCGGCGATTCTCTCCGTTTTATTTCACACGCCTTACATGTTGGCCGTGCACGATGGCGCAGGACGCAAAGGAGCGCGCGCGTGATGAACAGGCAAGAGGGTTTTACGCTGATCGAGTTGATGGTGGTGCTGGTGATCATCGGCATCGCCAGTGCGGCGATTAGCTTGAGTATCAAGCCCGATCCGTTGCAGTTGCTGCGCAAGGATGCCGAGCGTGTGGCGCAGTTGCTGCAGGTGGCGCAGGCCGAGGCCCGCGCGGATGGCCGGCCGATTGTGTGGGTGAGTGATGCCAAGGGGTTTCGCTTTAGTCGGCGCAGTGACAGTGGCAAGGGGTTTGATCATTTCGCGCAGGATCCGCAGTTGCGGCCGCGTGCCTGGCAGAGTCCGAAGATGGAGGTGCGGGTGGAGCCGAAACAGAGGGTCGTGCTGAACGCTGAGTGGATCAATCCGCCGCTGCAATTGACGTTGTCGGATGGGTTGAATCGCTTGAGCGTGCTGCGTGATGGCAGCGGCAGGATCAGCCTGCAATGAAGCGCCAGCAAGGGTTTACGTTGATCGAGGTGATGGTCGCGATTTTGTTGATGGCGGTGGTGAGTCTGATTGCCTGGCGGGGGCTGGACAGTGTCACGCGGGCGGACAGTCATTTGCAGGCGAGCAGTGAGCAGAGTGACAGTTTGTTGCGGGCGCTGAATCAGTTGCAGCGGGATGTGGAGATGCGCGCGGGGGTTGAGTTGACCGAGCCGAAGAAGGTTGGCGTGGATGATGAGCCGCCGAGCGCCCCGCCCGCGCTGACTGTGCGCAGTAGCGACAGTAAGGGGTTTCGTCTGGACATTATTCGCACGGCGGCGGATCAGCCGGGGGCTTTGCAGCGGGTGCGCTGGTGGGTCAAGGGCGACACGTTGTATCGGGCGGTGGCTGAGGCGCGGAGTCGGTATCCGTTGCCGGCGCCTGGGAATGGGGTTGCTGTTTTGGATGATGTCAGTGATGTGCAAGTACGCGTTTGGGAAATCGATAAAGGCTGGCGGCAACTGAGTGGCAATCGTCGTGAAGATCCGGCCGGACTGGAGATCCGCTTGACCCGTCAGACGCCACAAGGCCCGGAAAAATACCGACAAGTGATCGGGCCACTGAACTGAATGGACAGGCTAATGCTCTCGTGCTGCCTCTCTGAGTTTGTGCAGATCGAGAAGGGTGACGGCGCCGTATCGAACAGCTAACAGGCCTTCGGCTTCCCAGATTTTCAGCTGGCGGTTGACGCTCTGACGAGAAACCCCCAGTTGTTGGGCGATATGGTCCTGGTTGACCTTCAGGCATGGCGCTTCTTCGAGACCTGGAGGTTTGATCAAGGAAACGAGTCGGTTGGCCAACCTGACCGGCAGAGGATTGCGGACCGTGTTCCCGGCCCAATCGAGCGCCATTCGATACCTGCCACAGACCAGACGCGTAATGGCTAACAGAACATCGGGTCGGCGTTCAATGATTTGCCAGAATGCGCTGGCAGGCAGCACTGCAATACGCGCTTGCGAGACGGCTGCGACGTCGTACTTCCTCGGTAAGCCATCGAGAAGTGGTACTTCGCCGAACCAGTCTCCAGCGACCAATTGCGTAAGAAAGAGTTGGTGTCCACTCACGCCCAGGCTATCGACGCGCAAGGTGCCTTGAATCACACGAAACATGCCCAGTGGTTTAGAGCCTTGAGGGAACAGTTCCTCTGCTTTTACCAATGTCCTTATCCGCGAGGCCTCAAGCAAAATCGCGTCTACTTCTGGGGGCAGGGAAAAGGATGAGGCTATAACTTCAGCAGACAATTCGGACATTGCCAAAACCCGACAATCTTGGTTTGAGGGCTCGGATAGTATCAGACGCCTCTGGCCTGTAGAGGACAGGCCTGTCTGGATCAGGAACGCAGAATGTACGTAGGTCACTTCGCCATCGGCCTAGCAATCAAGGCCCGCTATCCCAAGATCCCCGCGATACCGATCATGATGGGTGTTGGTTTTCTGGATCTGCTCGATGGGATTTTCATCATGCTTGGCTTCAATACCGTCACCGCAAATTTGAACAGCGGGCCGTACTTGTTCTTTGATCTGACCTTTATTGATTGGGATCACTCATTGCTGGCTGCGGTGTTCTGGTCAGCGATTTGGGGACTTTTTTTCATCAAGCATCGACCCGTAGCCATCGTGGCAGCGTTGGCGGCCTTCTCTCACTTCATCGCTGATTGGCCGATGCACAACAGCGATTTGGCCCTGTATCCCCACTCGATCGAGCATTACGGTTATGGCCTTTGGGGCAAGCTGGGGACCGTCTCCTGGATGCTCGAAGGTGTTTTCTCAGCGGTACTGGCAGCCTACGCATGGCGGCTCAGCGCGCGACGCGGTGTGAATTTGATTTGGCCTTGTGTGGTGCTGGTGGTCTTGTTTTTACAGCTATCGCCAGTCGCTTCACCCATGAAGTTTGTTGCCACCCTTGAGGAGCCGATGGCACATATGCTCCACGGAGTGTTGGTCTCGTTAGGCTTTCTGATTCCAGGGCTGCTGATGTCGTGGCTTTTGAATAGAAGTGAGCGAATGAGCATCAAACAATCACTGTAGAGGTACGCGTACGGCGTCTTGCCTTGCATGAATTGAACGGCTTCGCCGAACTCCGGTTAACAACTAGACGGGCCTTGACCACAGGAATGGATATGTACTCGGTCATCCGCCAAAAAGAGCCAAGATCAAAAGATCGCAGCCTTCGGCAGCTCCTACAGTGGGATTGGGTGAGGTCAGTTGGGGATTGGTCGGCTGGCCGGCCGCCTTCGCGAGCAGGCTCGCTCCCACAGTTTTAATGTGCTTACAACCCAAGCGGCAAAGCCGCCCCACTCAACAGGATGAGCGTTAGCTCGGCTGCAGCTCTTGATCTTGATTTTGATCCACGGGCGACGTCGGAAGGCCTCGTTCCGGGATTTATCCGGGGGTGGGAGCGCAGCGACCGTTTGGCGCAGCCAAATGCATCGAGAGGAGGTGCAGCGAAGCAAACCGTAGGCGATGCGCCCGGATGGATCCCGCAGCGAAGGAACCCCGAGCCCCAGCGAGCGGGCCGCACGTAGGAGCAAGCCTTTTGGGTTACCTTTTCGGCGTTTGGAAAAGGTGACCCGCCGTAAGGGCGGAACCCTAAGCCGCCGTTACCGCAGCAACGGATATGTACCCAATCAAACCCACTAGCTCAAAACAACGACGCCACCCGGCAGCTCAGTGCATTTGACGCCATAGGCATCCCGAATCAGCAATGCAACGCCAGCAAGTTGGTCAAGGCTAAAGCGCGCCTGCACCCGCCGCTGCCCAAGCTCACGGTTGAGCAACAACAACATCCCCGGCCGATAGCGATTGATCTCATCAATCATCTGGCTCAGCGTAGCGCCGTTAAACACCAACACTTGCTGACGCCAATTCATCACCGCCGCCGTGTCGACACTCTGCACACTGCCAACCTGCCGCGCGTCATAGGTCACCTGCTGCCCCGGTTCAAGACGCAGGCTACGACCTTCAACATCCACGTCAACCGCACCATCAAGGCAAGTCACGCAAACTTGCTGATCAGTGTTACGCAAGTTGAAACGCCCCTGACTCGCGCGCAACCACCCTCCCCCAGCCTGCATCGCCAACGGCAACCGCACGGTCTGCACTTCAACCTCACCACTGACCAGCTCAAACCCCTGCACACCCTCAGACACTGCACGCTGATTGATCCGCGTCTGAGTATTCAGCTCCAGGCTCACACCCTGCACAGGTTCAAAACGCCGCTGCTGGCCAACTTCAGTAATGTAGTCAGCGCCCAACCCTTCAAAACCACCAGGAATCGTCGCGCGTACCAGCAAAAACGCCGCCGACGCAGCAATCGCCCCACCGAGAAAAGCACGTCGCCCAAACCCGCGCGGTGCCTGCATTTGCTCCACGGCCGGTTGCAGCTGCTGCCACAACCGCTTGGCCTCTTCGAACGCGCGGGCATGCTCGGCACTCTGCGCGCACCATTCGCGCAGGGCCCGGGCGTCGCCCACGGTGGCGCGGCCGGAAGTCAACAGGACCAGCCAGTCGCGGGCTTCGCTGTGCAGAGTGTCGGCCGCCGATGGCTCGGCAGGTGTCAGTCGAAAGATGTTCAAACGCGCAGATTCTCAACGAATTGATCGGGCACTATTCAGAAGACGGTTTTCCGGCCCCGCGACCGAACCGCTGAAACACTTTTCTTTCCAGTTTCGCCGCGCAGAAGCCCAACGCGGCTTTGATTTCCTTCTCGACCATGCGCGTGGAAATGCCGAAGCGCTGGGAGATTTCCAGGTGCGGCGCCTCTTCCAGACGCGCCGCGATGAAGATCTTCCGGCGCCGTGCGGGCAGCTCGTACAACGCACTGAGCAGCGACTGGATTTCCTTTTGCCCACCCACCACCCGCGCCGGATCGAGGGCTTCATCGCCGATTTGCAGCAGCTCTTCGACTTCCTCGCCGGTGAGCAGGCGCGCATCGGCCTGGCGGCGGTCTGCGGCAATGTTCAGGGCCATGCGATAGAGGTAGGCATTGGGCCGCAGGACGTTCGGCGGCGTCTCCATGCGGTCGACGCGCAGGTAGGTTTCGTGCAGCACGTCGTTGGCCAGATCTTCCGAACCGAGACGCCTGCGCAGGCGCACCCGAAAGTCCTCGTAGGACGTCAGGAACAGTTGGACCATCGAACCTTGTCCGGTGTCTTTCATCCCCCGGAAACTCCTTCCCATTTGGTGCATTCCATGCGTTTCCCTGACGACTCCGGTAACAACAGCAACGTGACCGGCTGACGCAAGGCGCTGGGCGTCGGCCGGTCGATTTTGAGGTTGCGAAAGCTCTCCACCAGCGCGTTGTCGCGCCGTACATCTCCGGTCGAAGTGACCAACCGGTTGTGCTGCACCACGCCATCGCGGCCAACCCAGACCTGTAACACCGCGCGATAACTGCCCGGCCGGGTCAGCGGCGAGCGGCACAGATTGCGCTCGATCGCCGCTTGCACCGCCGTGGCGTAACTGCGATTGACGGCGACGCTTTCCGGCGTCTGTTTTTGTGCCGGCGCCGGCACGTCTTCGACCTGCGCCAGTTGCAAAGTAAACGCATCGTCGCGGGCATACCGCGCCATCAAACCACTGCCGCCGAGCAATCGACGCAAGGCATCGGCGGCGGTGTATTCACCGTCCACCGCCAGCGAGCGACGACCGCGACTCAACTGACTGTCGACCAGCACCGCAACGCCGGTGGCGAGGCTGTACTGATCCAGCGCGTGCGCCAGATCCTGTGCCGGAATGTGCAGCGTCATGCGCAAGTCCGCCGGCACCGCGTCGGCCATGGCGTGGCCCGCCGCACAGCCAAGCAGCCACCCCAGACACATCCGGCGCACAAGCCTCGTTGAACGCTGAAAACCGTCCGTGGAATTGCCTCGCTGCACGGCTGACGAATCCTTGGAAATCGTCATCCTGAGGGCTGTTTATGAATCTGGTGTGACGGGCGGTGCAAAAAAACCATCACGGGAATTGCGCACGGCTTGCACTAGACTCAAGCCAAAGCGCGGCCCCGTCGGGCCGGCCAGGAGGCGAGCATGAATAGACTGTGGCGATTGAGCCTTGGCGGGCTGTTGCTGATGGCGCTGTCGAGCGCTTATGCGGAGCAGCCGTTGGGCTGTGTCGAGGTGACGGTCGGCGGTTACAAGGCGCCGAATTACGACTGTTTGAGCCAGCAGATGGGCAACAACCCGGAAGGCGCTGCGGCGGCGCAGAAGAATCAGGAGGCGCTGAATGTGCCGGTGAACAAACGGCCACCGAATCAGGTTGGCCTCGCGACACCGGCGGCGACCAGTACGCGGATGGGCAATACCTTTGGCACATCAGTAAAACCACAACGCCCACCGCAATGACACCCCACCGATCGTTCCCACGCTCCGCGTGGGAATGCAGCCCGGGACGCTCCGCGTCCCATCCGGAGCCGAACGCAG
>Ga0307510_10001507_pt1 | contig 25699 bp, 19 predicted proteins | sample 12_EM_MG_FD_207224 | JGI IMG/M metagenome (GOLD analysis project Ga0307510, IMG submission 207224) | Populus trichocarpa ectomycorrhiza microbial communities from riparian zone in the Pacific Northwest, United States - 12_EM | ecosystem: Host-associated > Plants > Roots > Unclassified | place... | reverse complement strand
TCGAACGCTTTCTGCTTTACTATTGGTTGAACTATCTATTCAAGGTTTCTATTGGATATTTGCCACTTTAGCTCATGCTCAGAATAAATCCTGGTGTTCGCGGACTAACCCTGACACCCGAGTACTATACTTGTACCGCACAAGCGCCGGCCACAAGAGCTGGTATCTTAGCGGCCATGACAGCACGAACGAATCCGATACGAAAGCCAAATCGCGAATAAGTCAGGCCGTGGTTCGACGAGAAGGCAGACGCGTTCCATGCTTCAACATAACCGGCTAGTTCCGGAGCAAGTGACCACGGTTATGAATTGGGAAAGTTAGTCTCGGTGGCTCATGGCGAGAAGAAAAAACCAACTGACTCCTACCGGCACGATAAGATTGGTACTAGGGGTAGGGGTGAAGTATTGGGACAAGCAGGGGTAGCAGAGGCCTGTGCATATACCTTGGAAGGGGTATCAAAGAACCAAAAAAAAGTTAAGATAACTACTAATTAGAGTAATTCTTCAACCCCCTGCTGTCCCAATATTTCCCCCCTCACCCGAGTAGCTCTCTCAGCTCGTATCATCATAAAAACGTTAAAGATTTGAAATTGCCCATAACAAAGTGTGTAGAGCAGGGTACTATGTGCCATGGGCGGTCGCATGGATTGTCTACCGGTAAAGTAATGTGCTCGGTACTCGTACTCGAGTTATTAGCCAATCTTGTCGGACTCACTCCTAGCTGCTGTAGGTGAAACGTGCCTAATTCATCCACTCGAGTAACAAGCAAAACCCTTGAGACAATTCCCGGAACTCTGGATGGTCATGCGCGATGCGTCCGGCCGGGGTTGCCATCTTGGTTGTGAGGCTTCAACTCCGCCGCGTGAAGTAATCGCTCTCAGATTCCCCTGTGAGTGACCTAACAGATATAGGCACCGTAGCGCTGTGGGGAGTTTCCTAGCGTCGGGGGTTGAGGCGGACTTTGGATACCGGTAGGCGGATTACCGGTAGGGCTTTTCTGGCTCTTTGGTTGAGCTGAAAATTATTATTTTCTAGCTTGGGCACAGTCCAGCGGCTTCTCCATTTAAGCAATACCAGTATGTACAGTACCCAAAGTGGGTCTGTGTTCTCAAGAATCCCGGAGATTTTGGCCTCAAAGGAAGGAAAAAATTGAGGTTCTGCCGGCTGCCGGTCTCAGAGGCGACAGGAGTGGTCTTGGCCAACATAAAAATTCTCTTTTTCAGCCACCAAATCAGAGCTCCGAAAAGCCCCACAGGTGTACCACAGATGTATTCCAATGTTAAAATGGCTGGAACCTGGTCAAGTTACACGCCATAACGGAAAAACTGATGCCGGGGCCATTATTAACCATTAATTGCTCTGATTCAATTTTAATAAGTGGAGATCGAAGCGTTTAGGCGAGAGGAATCGTATACTGACCCCTTGAGCAACTGTCAATTCGAACACCATTGGGCAATGAGAGCCCTCTGTAAAAGGCGACACACTAGGAACTTGTCAGTTCGCCGTTGGAGGACATCTAGGCACCCACCAACAAACCCAACGGAACTTTGCAAAAAGCCCAAATTAACGGTCTACCGGCAGCTTTGGCGACATCCAGTCAGCCTCGGGATGGGACAACTGCTTGAGAACCGAGTGCTTACCGGCGGTACGCCTTCTCTTTCAACGCCTCAAAACCGATGATAAAAAGAAAACAAAAAGCACCCGGGTTTCTTTTCAAAATCCCCAGATCGGATATACGGCACAACCTTCCGATGTATTTTTTATTTTTTATTTTATATTTTATTTTGACCAAGAGTTATTTTTTTTTTATAGCTCAGATGGTCATTCGATCCATAATTTATTCCCGCAAACTACGTCTGTGATGGACCTAGCGCAGAGTCCTTTTGTCCCCCAAGCCCCAATAGGGTGCTGGCAATCCTATTCGAATGAGAATTTCAAGACTTCTGCAGATAAGTTAGGGCGGACCGACAAACTGCAGTTAGCGAAGATCTTGGGGAAGCAGGGATGGGCTGAAATATCGCTGTTCCGTGAGGTTCGTTATGGGAGGGTTGGCTAGGAAGTGCCCCGAGTCCGCTTGGATGCAAACCTGAAAACCTCTTGGACGTCTTGGAGCACCCATAATTGCGCCTTAAGATCCGGGTTTAAGCTAACTACTTAGTATTCCAGCGAGCCAACCAGGACTAGAATAAAGCTGACAGGGGGCTTTATCTGTGGGGATGATCTAATAAGATGCGGTGGTGGTCTCCGATTGAATCTTGAAGTCTTGGGTTTGACTTCCATATCATACCAGATCGAAGGCTGCCGTAACCGATAAAGAACATCGCGAGAGAAATAGGTCATGCAACCTAACGCGCACAATACAGCTAGCCAAGAACACTGGAACCATTTTGAGGGAGGAAGTGTAAAATTTCTTCTTCCACTTGGATATCGTATAACTATCGTATAACTATGCGAGCAGAGACGGTAACTCCCGGCACTATCGAGATCAACCTTCTCCAACTCGTGTGTCAATGAACTATTCGATCTCCAACCATCCAATCCCCGTTTATGCATCCGGGGCGGTAGGGATATATAAATTCATGGTAAACGCTATGCATTGCAACTTGTTATGTGGATGGCTGTGCAAAAACCTTCGGCATAAGAATCACAGCAAGAGGGTAGGATGTGCAGAAGACGGCGGAGGGACCGGGATCCCAAAGATATCCTATTCGCAAACTGCCCACGATACAGGCATTTCATGAACGGTGGGTGAGGTGGATCGATAAGAACTTCTGAAGTTATACGGATCACACGAAGGGTGCATTATCACAAAAGAAATTTGGCCCATTTTAGAATTTGGCGTAAGAGAGGAAGTGCCATTCAGATTTCCTGAGTATCGAGAGCTCAAAAGGCACTAAAGTCTTGAAATCAAGGCAGATTGCAAGCGGTAGGAGCCCCGAGGCGCCAAAATATGCGCTGCATACTAAAAATTAGTGGGGAAAGGACGTAGTAAGGCTTTCTCACTCCTAGAGGCCCTGTCTGTCCCTGGCCAATTGCGTGCTCGGCAATTTTAGGATCCGTATTACCCTACAATGTTAAAAACCTGTATTCGGGTTTATATTAGCTCGTCGGTGGTTGATCTTTGGCTCGGCTTAGTAAGACTTTAGATATATGCCGAGCTGTTACCTATTATTACCCGCATAATTAAAATAGGGACGGATCAGCGGAATCGGGAGTGATAACTGAATAGTGCAAGGGTAGGAACACATTAACCGGAAGAGGCAGGGATATATTTGGGCGGTTAGCCTTGGATAACTGTTCAATAACTTCTTGCAGGACCTTGTTGTAGCAATGAAAGAGTTGAAGGGCTGAAGGGCTGTTTGATATAATGGCTATTAGAAGATTGCAGGAAGAAAAAGAAAGAGCGGTCTACATTGGAAAACCTCTAACTCAACCCCCAGGATCTTTTCCCAAATGAAGGTGAAGCAATTGTGGCTCGAAAATTTCGAATTTCATTCAACGCTTAGTGCACTCCCCCTTCAAAGAACATCTGCCTACTGACCAATATGTAATGCCCAAGTTAGGGTGAGTGATTTGGCTTCAGGACCGAATGGCAGAGCTATATGGTGGCCACTTAATACGCTAACAGACCTGTATGATTAAAACTAACATAGTGCACACAATATCAGAAAGCATTCCGGTGGCCGAAGCTATCAGAAAGAATATGGTGCACGAATGCAAACACTAAACAAACCACAAGCGAAGGCGTGAAAACTTATTCGTAGCAAAAAACATAATGAATCAACCACCCTCTACCACCGTCAAACCGAGCTTCATTCACCTGGGCGCACCCCCTGGTCCAGTGGGTGTGTAGGTTATCCGTTCTGATTCGGGATGAGACTTATTTAATGGGTCATGCTCCAAGTGGAACATTTCAATACCCAGCCCGGATTCACTGATAGCACTGCTCTTTTGGGGCCAGGTATCTGGGTTATATTCGTCAAGAATTCTCTCCTTGTGCATACGACACCTTTTGTTTCTGTGTCAGGGTCATCAATTATCACTCGGGAGGACTGCTGATGTATGTGTTCCCCGGACCAGATAAAAGAAGCTTGATTTTCTAAGGAAGCGGAGAGCGTGCTATTTATGCTGCGCAACAAGAACACATATCCACTGTAGAAAAGAACTTCAGGGAAACAAAAAGAAGACAAAAGAAAAATCTAATGCGCATAGAGTTACATCTATGATTGACTGATTGAGCAGCAAAAATAAATGAAAGATCCAAAACGAATGAATTGAGCTTAGACTCTGACGGCATTGAAGTGAAACTAGTATGAACTAGGAAGTGCTGTCATACTCAAGAAGATAGAGAGTACATATCCGAGAGTATAATTTCAACCATGCGCAGCTTAGAAATTGAGGAAGTAAAGAGAGACTAAGGAAGCGAACAAGAGTAAAAGAAACTACTCCTGTACGGCGGATAAAACTAAGTCCAACAAGGACAGCAGGCAGTCGATGGTATAGCCTATATCGATAATCGGAAGTGGCGAAGGTAGGTGTAGAGAGAGGCCAACGAGAGGAAAGGGGAGGGGGGGTAGAAGTGGGGGAAGGAGGGAGAGAAAAGAGATAAAACATCTCCACCGCCTTTATTGAGGGAACGGACACTCTGTTTCCCATTTGGAAGAGATCATGGTGTGACGAGCCCTATCGTGTGCCTAGCTCTCTTCATTTCCTTTCGCATTTGCGTCTTTCGTTTTATGATACCCAGGGCCGAGAGCCAAGTGATCTATGGTCTCAAAATTAAAGCCCGAATGCGGATTTATGCCCAGCTTAGCTTAGACCCTGGGCAGGGCCCGCCCCTTGGGATTACTGGTCCTTAATTTGCCGCTTGAATAGCTATTCGGGGGTATGTGGCTCGAATAAAATAATTTAGGGGATCCGACAGAGAGCACCTATTCTTCATTAAACTGTAGTAGGGCAGAGAAATAAAATAGAAATATTGCCCAGAGTGCGTATCTCTGTCACAAGTGTGCCTAAGCAGCTTGCTTGTAATAGTGTTTTTCTTAGGATACCACCACCAAGATAACACAGGTTCAATGCAGAGACTTGGGTTAGCCCATAAGGATCTCAATTGGTGAAGCGTTCTCGAGTTTCCTCCTGCGTATTTGAGTTCTAATTTCCACCACCACCACCGTCATCAAAGCCGACTGGTGAGAAACTAGACATTTATAACATAAAAATGGCAAAATATATAGTTCCAGAGGCGGCGGGTGGCAATGAAGAGAGGACCTGGGGAGAGAAAAGGATAAATTCCCCAAACAAGACTAGAGGGAGAGAAGGGAATTAAGGTGGGTCACATTTTTGGACTTCCCTCGTGAGGCAATGAAACTGCCTTTACCGGGAGCCCCCTCAAAATCGAATTCCAACTCCTTGTTCCTTTAACGAATCAGTTCCTATAATTATGCAGAATCGAGGATTGTCGATCTAGAACAAAATCCTAATCCTGTGGTTTTCCTCAGCTTAGGCACTCTAGAATTTTAAAGCCGATTAACGTGCAGCGGGCAGATATTTCCGAAGGAAGTGGACAACGGTAAGTGTCACCATGCTCACAATTCGGATAAGGACCCTCAAGTCGCGGGTGACAGCCCACGAAAAAAATGCAACTGCAGCAGGCAGGAAACATGTAAGATCTACCGGGAGTATTGTAGAGGAGGATCTCGAGTTTCATACCGCATCTTGCGCGAACCACGAAAGTTCTTAACCTTCAGGCCCCGCTGGCCAAATACCTCCTCCTACTATTATTGGAGGGCTAGTTCCCGACTATCCGCTCGTCGCCCTCAGCGTCCATAGTAAATTTAGATCTTTTCTCCGGAATTAACCACTACTAAACCCCATTTGTGCAATTTCTTGAACCAACTCTCAACTTCGGGCATCAATAACGGTCTGAAGAATAAGGCACAGAACCCGAAATAATACATGCGAGTAGAAACAAAAGCCACGAGGCTTTGTATCTCTAATAACCCCGCTTTGGCGTTTAAAGTATGCTGGAGATGCCTAGGCACTTTCCTTCTATCATATTCTGTAAGGGGATTTGTGGCCGAATAGATACGCACGAAGTGCCAGATGATGACCTCAATCTGAATCAGAGATCCCCAATCTCACTAAAAGACAAATAACTTCCACGTGCTTCAACAGACAGATCCTTACCCGGGCCAATAGGGTGAAATACCTTAAGCCTATAATAGGTCCGAACCCTGTCTATCATACAATCCTAGTAGTATAGTATTACTCCTCGGCCGAGGGGGGAAACATTGGGTTCGGGTGCTAGCCGACCGGCGGCCCGCAAAATGAGTGACATCTGATGAATCTCAATCGCTTTAAGGCTTCAACCTGCCACAAAAGCTAGGGCCAATCCGAAAATATCAAGGGAATAGTGACATGTCAAAATATGCCCCTTCTATGACGTTCAGACTAGGGCTATGCGGTTCCGGACGGGATCACAAGGAATATTGATTGAAGAGGTGCTGGCTTCGGTTACCCTGCCTTAAGTGCATTGCGGGGAAACAATAAAAAGCAACAAGAGGCACACTTCCAGGGAGCACATCACTCGGAACCTCTTTCGCCGCGCGACTGTTATTCCCGGCGCATTTAAACTCCGGGGATAACGAAATAAAATCCGGACAGAGATACCGTAGACCGTTTGCCCCCTTCGGTATTGCGATGCATGGGCTAACTACTCTTGGCGCCTGCTCTGAGGGTTGTTTTTTCCTGTTCGAGTTTGTGTACTGTACCCCTCTCCCGAGATTTTGAGAAACTCTGGGGGCTCCCACTTGGAAATTTTTTCATGTCAGTACCCAGCAGCCAGAATACTGGAAGAGTGTGTGGGCAGATAAATGCATCACAAGCAGGCACTCGCGAATGCCAAGATCTGCGACCAGGGTTTCTCGGTTCCGGGCCCCCGGACTAGGAGTGAAAGGGGTGGTACAAGACATCAAAGACATCATAAGACTATCTTGTACTAACCTCTATCTAGGCTACTAGCGGGGAACGCATTTGAGGACTCAGAAAGATGTTTTCTAGCTTCACGTATCTAAGGAGAAATGAAAGCTGGCGAACCTAAGATCTAAGAGATCTGGGGTGCTTCGTATATCGTGGGATCCGTCCTTTTCTACACCACTGTATCTTCAAAGGTACGCTCCCAGGATTATTATGCGGCGGCCCGCGGCACTAGCCATTCCATCCTTGTTCACTCGCTTAAGTAGTGGTAATTGCATTGGCGTGATACAGTATATGGTGGACCCCACGACGTGCAGGTAGACGTAAAGGGAGCACCAGCAGTGGAGGCGCTGAGATACTGATAGAATAACACACCGCTCCGTGGAGGCAACTAAAGAGGTGCGAGCAGTTGGAGGCCCTTGACCCCCCCCCCCCTGCTTTGCCGGCTCTTCCGGGAAGGGAAGCTAAATAGTGCAAGTACAAAAGGCGGTCTACATAGTGACACTTGCCTTCTACTTTCTTCTCCTCTCCCTTCCCCTCCCCAACACAGCCACTGAACACTTCTCAACTACTACGCCAATAAATTTAGGATGTGCCGTGGTTTAGGTCATTTGTCTAGACAAGAACCAAGACAATAAGACAATCCGGACGGGGATTACCTCGGATTCGCTCTCATCATTTGGATTGTCAATCGGGATACCATCCACAAATTGACTGCGAAATGCCAGGGGAAGAAAGTCCGGATGCCGCATTTAAAGACCTTGAAGCTGCTGGGCATAGGCCCCAATCGCTGCCCCGGGGGCGGGAAAAGATGCGCGATCCAAATCTAGTCACATTCGGCGGGCCAGAGGATATGGAGAACCCAAAGAACTGGAGCTTTAAGACGAAGTGGGGAGCAACTGTTATTGTTTCCGCATTTACCTTTATATCGTGAGCGCCCTCCTTATATTAGTCACTAGGCTAAATACAGTGCACTAATGGCAATTCTCCGAGTAGCCCTGCATCGAGTGCAATGATTGCACCAGCACTGGGCAAAATGGCAGAGGACTTTGGAATTACAGAAGAAATAGAAATATACATGATGATGTCGGTATTCGTCCTAGCATACGCTTTCGGTCCATTAGTTCTTGTAAGTCATCAGGGGGCTAAGGTGCGGGGTAGCTAGGATTGACAGTGGGGTTACACAGGCTCCTCTCTCGGAGGTATATGGCCGCGTGCCTGTAATACAGCTTGCCAATTTGTTTTATCTGGTATGGAATACTGCATGCGGGTTCAGCCAGACAAAGGCTCAGATGATTGCATTTCGGTTTCTGTCTGGACTGGGCGGGAGTGCGTCTTTAGCGGTATTTCTCTCCCAGCACTTCCCATCTCTTCCTTACTAATGACCTGGTAGATCGGCGGTGGAGTGCTCAGTGACCTTTGGGCAGCCGAGCAACGTGGAAGAGCATACTCATTGTACGCGTTGACCCCTCTTCTCGGCCCAGCAGGTATTAACCCTTTTTGTTCCCACCCCGTTCGCCCCCCAAGCTAACAAGCTGGTAGCCGGTCCCATAGCTGGTGGCTTCATCGTGGAGAATACCACTTGGCGTTGGATTTTCTACGCCTCATCAATCCTCGGCCTCTTAATCCAAATTCTAGGATTTTTCCTCCGCGAAACATACCCTCCGAAGATTCTCGCCAATAAAACCGCCCGACTAATTCACGAAACAGGAAACCAGAGCCTCCGTAGCGAGTATGACGACTCCGACAAGACAATCGGAAATATCTTAAGGATATCTCTAGTCCGACCTTTCATACTACTAGGAACACAGGTAATTGTACAAGTTCTAGCCGTGTACATGGCATACCTGTATGGCTTGATATATCTCGTTTTATCAACTTTTCCAATACTTTGGGAGAAAGATTACCACATGAGCATCGGCATCGGCGGACTAAACTACCTCTCACTAGGCCTCGGCTTCTTCCTCGGAGTACAAATCTGTGCCCCATTGAGCGACAAGGTATCCCCCTCATTCCAACCTTCACACCGGATATCACTCGGCTCAGCTAACCCTTCAAGATATACATCCGCCTAAAAATACAAAACGATGGAAAAGGCAACCCCGAGTTCCGTGTGCCATTGATGTTTGTCGGCGCAATTCTTTCTCCCATTGGTCTCTTCTGGTATGGCTGGAGTGCGCAGCACCACCTCCACTGGATCATGCCAAACATAGGCGTGTGCATATTCTGTGCCGGCATGATCGTCGCGCACCAGTGCATGCAGACCTACATCGTGGACTCGTACGCCCGCTACGCCGCGAGTGCGACTGCCGCTACGGTCGCATTGCGGAGTTTGGCGGGCTTTGGGTTCCCGCTCTTCGCGCCCTATATTTATCGAAAGTTGGATTATGGTTGGGGGAATAGCGTGTTGGGATTTTTGGCACTGGTCCTCGGTGTGCCCGCGCCATTTTTGTTTTGGCAGTTCGGGAGCAGGTTAAGAGCTCGGTCGACGTTTGCTGCCGGGGACTACGGAGGGGAGAGAGGTAGGGAGAGAGATTGAAGTGGGTTGTTGTGGCATTATTTCAGCTTCCTCTTTTTCTTCCTGTGATATATACAATACCGAAGGTCCAGTGCCATGATAGGCATGACCTAGGCAGCGGCCTTTAGAAACCCAATTTGTTTATAAAATTTGGAATATTTGGAATGATGAATAGAAATTGTGCACATTACCGTGGCCTATGAAGATCGAATGGGGGCAAAAACCGACAACTCAGGGAGACTCTAAGGAAAATGGGAAAACTCATATCCGGTAGTAGAGGGATACTGCGAAAATGTGTAAACCAAGAAACCGAAGTATGAAAGAAGAACGTAAACCCCTAAAATAAAACAAAAGAGAAAAGAGAAAAAGGAAGAATAATACAGAATAACTTGAAAATCAGAGAAAAAGGAAAGACGCCAAAATCACCGGCTGCGCTATCTTATACCCTCTACTGTACTTCAGCTCGGCCCCTACCATGACAGGACCCCCCTTAACTTCATGCCCAAGTAGATAAATTAAACTTTTGAAATTTATTAGGGCATAACCCCGGTAAACACTATATCTTAACTGCGACCCACAGCTAGAGGTGCCAGTAATATGTTCCGGAGGGAGTTAAGATAACCTCCTCCGACAATGAACCCATTCGCTATTTTGCAGAGGTAAAAGCAGGTGGCTTTGTGTGTGGGAGCATTACATTCAATTAGCCTGCGATAGGTAATCCGAGTGACAATGGTGATTTTGTAAGGCAGTTGAAGACACCATGAATGAGTATGTATATATGATACCGTAAAAACTAGTGGTATCCACTATCTCCGCCAGGCATCTAATCTCCGCGTCCAGGGACAAGAACCCCTAGGAAGGATTAGCGCTTTCCTCACACGGTCAAGCCCGAGCGTCCTAAGTGTGTTAGGCCTCATTAACTAGTACCGGCAATTTTGTTAACCTTCCAAACTAAACCTATAGTGGGCTGAGGTAGGGGTTAATGGAGATCAGAGGCCAGGCGGATAACATGAGCTTTTATGGTATTATACCGGGAATTCGCCCGGAGCTAACCTAAACCTCCGACGCAGGTTTACACGTAGGTACTTATGCGTTAGGATGTATTGTACGTACCGGGAACATACCTTAACGAACGCCTCTTTGTGGGGGTCCTCTATTTTCACTGATATCATATCACTACCGCAAGAACTCGAATAATTAAACCTTGCCCTATGGCGTTGAGGAGGCTGGAGTTGACTTTGCTGGTAAGGTTTGGCACTTTTCTTTGTCTTAATCTGGGGGTAAGGCGGTTAGTATAGTGGATGTCGTCTGGAGGCAGCACCAAGCGGGACGCGACGGGGGACGCCTTGGCAAACCCAGGGCAGGACAAAGCTGTGCGGTGGTTTAATTTTGGAAATATTACCGCCAGACACGGCGTATCATAAATGCCTATCACACTGACGAGGTATATGGTCCTGAAAGCTATAGAAACCTTGTATCTAAAGGATATAAATCTCGCTGGCGAGTCAATATGGTCTAATACCCTCACAATGTAATTGTGATATATTATTCTGATTATGTTTGCCACCAATTGGTATCCAAATTTCTTCTCTCATATATCAAAGATATCAGTAATACCAACAAATAAAAATAAAAATATAATACCACACAGACTATACATATAAATGTGCCACAAACAATAGAAAATATCCCAAGTGCTCTAGTGATATGAACCTAGACCCACCGTTGTTCAGTAGGATTGAATGCCAAAGCGTCCCGTTGCGCCCCCGGTGGCGTCCCACTTGGTGCTGTGTCTAGACGGCATCCACCATACCGCTATCGCTTTCTGGCCTTTCGGGGTTGACGTCTTGCCGGTCTATGATAAAAGTTGCCTCACCACCAACTCGTGCCCTTGACTCGCAGCCCACGAAAGTGGTGTCCTGCCCTCGTTGTCTGGCTTGTTGGGGTCGACGTCTTGCCGGTCTAAGAGTTGCTTCACCACCAACTCGTGCCCACCAGCTGAAGCCTCGATGAGGGGTGAAATGCCGCGATGGTCTGACTTTTTGGGGTCGACGTCTTGCCGGTCCAAGAGTTGCCTCACCACCAACTCATGCCCTTGACTCGCAGCCCACGAAAGTGGTGTACTACCCTTGTTGTCTGGACTGTCAGGGTCGACGCCTTGCCGGTCTAAGAGTTGCTTCACCACTGACTCGTGCCCTTTCATTGCAGCCCACAAAAGTGGTGTCCTGCCCTCGTTGTCTGGCTTGTCGGGGTCGACGTCTTGCCGTCCCAAGAGTTGCTTCACCACCAACTCGTGCCCACCAGCTGAAGCCTCGATGAGGGGCGTAAAACCATCGTTGCTTGGGTGATCAGGGTTGACTTCTGCGCGGCCTAAAAGTTGCTTCACCATTGAGTTGTGCCCTTTCATTGCAGCCCACAAAAGTGGTGTCCTGCCCTCGTTGTCTGGCTTGTCAGGGTCGACGTCTTGCCGTCCCAAGAGTTGCTTCACCACCAACTCGTGCCCACCAGCTGAAGCCTCGATGAGGGGTGAAATGCCACGATGGTCTGACTTTTGGGGGTCGACGTCTTGCCGATCCAAGAGTTGTCTCACCACCAACTGGTGCCCTTCTGTTGCAGCCCACGAAAGTGGTGTACTGCCCTTGATGTCTGGACTGTCAGGGTCGACGCCTTGCCGGTCTAAGAGTTGCTTCACCACTGACTCGTGCCCTTTCATTGCAGCCCACAAAAGTGGTGTCCTGCCCTCGTTATCTGGCCTGTCGGGGTTGACGTCTTGCCTGTCTAAAAGTTGCTTCACCACTGACTCGTGCCCACTAGCTGCAGCCTCCATGAGGGGCGTAAAACCCTCGTTGCTTGGGTGATCAGGGTTGACTTCTGCGCGGCCTAAAAGTTGCTTCACCATTGAGTTATGCCCATTCCTCGCAGCCCACCAGAGTGGTGTGTTGCCATGGTTGTCCGGCTTTTCGGCGCTGACAGCTTCCTGTCTCAGCAATAGCTCCACCGCGTCACCCTGCCCTCCCCTCACGGCCCATGCCAGTGGCGTTATGCCAGCAGAATCTCCCTGGTTGGCACCACAGCTATTCATCCCTAGCAGACTAATCATATCAACAATTCCGAAAAATGATACACAGTGTAGTCCACCGAACACCGAAGGAGAATTGACTTCCAGGGAATCATCCGGATCTAATATTTGCTCAAAAAGTGAATTGGCGGTTACGTGGTTCTCGTACTTGTCCAAGAGCTGCATTGCAAGTAATATCGCCCGATCTGAAAGTGATACCTTTGCATGGACGCCCCAATATCGCGAACAATATTTGAGGAAGGGCATGCTTGAGAGGTCAGGTTGAGGTTTGGCCGGAAGAGCCTTGGCCTGGTCTGAGCTCAGATAAGTCAAACAGGTTTCCGCAATCTCCAGATGAGCTCGGGGGAAAAGGTTCCGATGAGTAGAGAGGTACTCGCGGAGTGTGTGATGGGTCAACCGGGCCGTCGAGGCTTCCCTATCTACCGTGACAAGCCCCTGACAGCAGGCGAGCAACGTCTCTGTCGTAGGGACATTATCGCTATTGAAATGAGTAGACCCAATCTCCACAGCAAGCGCATGGCACAGTTCATCTACCCGTAATGGTCTTTCCGAATGACATACCCACATCAGTGTGGCCATAGCAAGTTTTGCTTTCTCCCCCTCTTGAGCCCTTATCCGTCTCAGAGTTGTCTCGTACGCATCTCCCAGCCCTAACCCATCTCCCATCGCATTCAGCCTATTTCTCCTCCGATGGATTGTCGTTTCTCTCAGGATTGTCTCGACCTTGAGTGAAGCCAGCAGGAATCTGCATTCGCATCCATCAGTATACGACTCACAGCGGTTTCCCGGAATCCACGCCGGTACTCACGTTTCAGAGATCTCTTCTGGAATGCTCTTCATGATCTCATTCTCTAAGAAACTATCCATCGCCCCGGGAGTTGTGTCCTTCCTCAGCCTCGCACGCAGATATGTGACTATATCGTCCTCTCGGGACTCTATTAATACACTTGTTGTTCGCCCACCTAGTTCCCTCTCGACCACGCCCCGGATATGGGGCCTTCCAGTCATGAAGATTCGCGTATTTGGTGACCCCCGGAGAATTTGTCCCAATGCACCAAGAACGTCCAGTTGATGGCTAGGAACACACTCGTCGAGAGCGTCAACACAGATGAATGTGCGTTGTAAAGACGCTACAGCTACACACATTTTCACAATATCAGGAAGTTGCGGCCTCCGTCCGCCAATCGCCCTCTTCTGGCCCCGAAATTTCTGTACAATTTCCACCGGGATTGCTCCTAACCCACTTAGGAGCTGTTTTAGCAGAGAGCCCAGCATATTTGTCGAAGACTGGGCCTCTCGAGAAGCGAAGTCACAGTAAAAACAGGCGACTGCCATATCCTGCCCTATGACCTGGTCGCATAAATGATCTACGACCACAGAACTACCATCGTGACCTGTCAGCAATCATGTCCCTCATTCCTCACTGATAGCCTCGCGTACCAGATGTAGCTCTTGCCAACCCCTGGCTCGCCATAGCAGAACAATGCCTCATGATCAGATCCACTATTCCCACTACCATTATACCAGCTTCTGAACTCCTTCGTTTCCAGTAGCCAGTTCCCTACACCATCCACCCGTTGCTCGCAAATATCCTGATGTCGCACCTGGGGCTCTAAGGGTGACAGCCAAGCCAGGATTTTGGGCTCATCATCGGTAGCGGTAAGGATAATGCTATTCGACACATTGAAGGAATTGATGTTATCCGTAAAAGCTCGAGACATCCTTCGTTTTTTGCCGCTTGAAATGTTCTAGAGAATTGGGTGTTGAAGACCGCTGGACCGGACAGAGTTCTATTAAGTTCCGGAAAAGCGGGGTCCACCTCTGAGCCCCGCAACCCAATCAATGGACTAGGAATTTGTGAAACCAAAACTCCCGCGCTCGTGTTTTACATTGGGGGCTACAGCACTGTGGACAAGGCCCCCGCAGAACTACTTCGCCCCTCGCCGTGGGGTCCATATGCCTGGATAGGTGGTGACACCCTTTATTACTACAATTAAATGTTATTAAACCCCTCGCCAGCCTCGTTACTCTCTCATAAAGAATATCCCAACCCCTTGTTTGTACGATCTCAAGTACCAGAGCAATCAGTCACTTCTAAATCCATCCAAGAGTCACGAATTGTCTCCCTGTGAACCTTAACAGATCTGTACCAGCATTATCTGTAATTAAATTCATGGGGCAAACCTTTAACCGAGGCTGCGAGGCTTATATCAGAGGAGGGATAAAAGTCACTATCCGCCATTCTACGACGTGCTGTGCCTATGAGACCTAGGTGAGGAAATAAACATATGTGGAAAGCATCCTTCATTTGAGGGAAACCAAGGCTCGGTTTACTAAATCGTCTAGCTCTTAAATTCTGGCAATCAAACTTGACAGTGGCATCTCAGCCGACCCCGTTTTCTACCGCCCTAAATTCTTCTTGCTATACGATCAAAACGTGACGTTGCCTCGGAGGAGCGCTTGTAAATTCCGCCTGGAGCTGAATGGCACACTACCCCAAGTAAACACCATACGCTTGTCCGCACACCTCCGCACAACCGTCAAGCCCCCCTTTATGGTTGGCATGATACCATCTCGAGCTGCTAGACTACCGTCTAGAGTATAGGTAAACGGGCCCTAACTGCTCACGTATAATACGGGGTTCAACTGTTCAAGCCCTTACGGTATCTAAAATCACCACAAACTATGCATCTGAGAGCACCTGTGCCTCCTTAGTATATACCATTAAGCACTCTCCTCTCCGATACCCCATAGATACTAAAACCCAGATCACCTTGTTCTCAAGTCCAGCTACCTCGATATTCAATTCTCTAGTTGCTTAGAGAGCTTACAAAACCAACGCCAGTAGAATAAGTTCCTCGGGGCGCCGTTACGACAGTTTAATTCCGGCAGATCGGTGGCTTAACCGACCATATCATTCGATCCTGCCTGGTGAGCCCTAGGGTTCCTACTGCATACCATTAGGGGCATATCCATACCACTAACTTAGGTTTAGCGAAAATATGCTGTTTCTGAAATAATGGCTGTTGGCTTATATTGCGGTGGACCTGGGGAATTGATATTTTTAGTTTACCATCACTAAGCAAGCAACTGATTCACCTAGCTGGTGGGAGAATATGTAGATGAATTAGAATTGTGACCGGATTTTCTCGTGACAACTTTGGGAATTAGTTGGCTTGCTCGGATTTTCAGACATCTTTAGTCGTGGATACTGTAAGTCCTAGGGGAAGGCCACTGGCCGGGAGGGGGAAAGAATAAAGGCATAAAACGAAGGGCAGAGCACTAAGTTAGTACCTTTCCCGCCAACATCCATGGTGGAGGTGGCATTTATTCAAGCCACTCTAGTAGTTAAAAATGCCGCAAGCACACCCGCCTCTCTTTAAAATTGAGTTCTGGGGACCCATCAGTGATCTTGCTTCCCTAGATAACATGTCAGTTCTAGGGTGGAGTTCACATATATCTTTTATCATCGCTGGCATTGTTTGGCTACTAGGGACACTGAATATCAGATAAGTATATGTAAAGAGAATGAAAGTGAGAGATTGCACTCTGAGAGACTCATTCACAAACTCTGATTTACTTTGCAACCAATGAAAACAGAGCGTGGCATATCATCTTTGGAAATTCTGCAATACTTTAAATGTTTAACAAATATGATAGAATCTCTAACCCAGGGTGAAAAATCAAAGACAGCTGGATAAGTATTCCCTCCTGTCGCAACATGATGTGAAAATGCCTAGCTGGCGCAGTGGTTAATATGTCAAGAAACTAATAACCTTCTGTGCAATTTAGCAGGAGCCCAGGAGTTCGATTCCTCTCAAAATGAGTTATTATCGAACGATCCGTCACTTAGGGCAGGAAAACTGAGAATTCCTCAAATCCTGCCCACAGGAGCTGGGAGACTGAAGACCTTAAGCCTTCAATAAGGCTGTGGCGCAAATCAGACCTGCTGCGAGGTGGTAGAATCCGACTCTAGAACTCACCCCTAAGGGTGAGATCTGCGATCGGCGGGGTAGCAGAACAAAGATGAAACTCTTTTTTCTTTTTTTTTTTTCTTTTTCTTCTATAAATAAATTTTTTTGCTTTGCTTCCACTAATTTGGGAAAAAGAGCAACTGCAAATTCCGAATGTTACAGATTCTCTTGTATTAGTATATTGGGTTCAGTATACAATGAACTTTAGAGGATAGGCCAGACACCGCAGAGTATAAAGCAGTATTGCGTATTGCCTATCAATTCCTAATACTAAGATACTAGACGTGCCTACCTACAAGACAAACGAAAAGCTGTACTCCAACTCACCAGTCACCAGCTATCATTCGCCAGAACTTTCCGAGCGTGCATCAATGCTAAGTTCCACCAAACATTTGCGTGTCCTATTCACTGGCATACTATTATGGACATCAGACCCTTGCCAGCAGGATCTTCGGACACTTCAGTAATGATGGTCTACCCATTTCCGGAGGCACTCCTGGCCCTTACTACTTGAGGGGGCTCAACGAATTCTAGATACAACACATATTATACTATGATACTAGCCGAAAATAAAAGTTTAGATTGTCCCTAAACCTAAGTAAAATGCTAATGCGTAGCAACCACTGTACGGTAGTATTGAGTTTCTGGTCGGGTTGTGGGCTCTGTCATGTATTGAAGGTGCGGTGACCCCGGGACAATCCACACCCGTTCCCTTGGCATGCACAACTATGACAGGTGCCATGAAAGTCGTTTTATTACTAAAGTGTCAATTCAATAATGTAGAAAAAGAAAAAGGAAAATCAGACATTACTAAGGCTAGAGTGGGGGGACACTGGGCCAGACCCCACCAGTCAAGATAGTCTGGAGAATTGACTTGTGGACTAGACGGGACGATCAAAGGTCGTCCTTCTTCTGGAGTTCATCTGGCCGGACTCCAGATATTTGCTAGCTTCCGAGCGATCAAGCATGATTGCCTCCACTGTTGTTCCTGCCTTTTTTCTGGCTAAGATCCCACAACCTTACTTCAACTACTATAGTCATCCAGATTTGACTGACACCGCTTCATTCATGTCGAACACCACCTCTTACAGGAGGAACAACCAGTATTTCCAACAGTCCAGTCCGTGGGTCTTTAAGGTGACAGCATAGACTATCGATCATAGTACGATGGTAGAAATCGTCTTTATATTTACTACGGACTGCACCCTGCGCGAGAAATCTGGGACGACCATCCAAAGGGACCACAACCCTCTCCAAGCTACTCCGCCGTTACTGCCTGCTCCTTCACATCAGTAGTGACCCTTAGCTGGTCAGTGCGGCCTCTCTGCTCCCCGGATCCCTTCACCGCCGAGTTTTGTAATACCGCACGCAACCGAGATCGTCGGTGAGTTATTAGTGGAAGACCTGTAAGTAATGTGCACCGCGTGTACTGGCGAGGCTTTGGGGCTGCTCACTTTTTCCCAGTGGCGCCCGAAAGGTATTAGAATGCTCATAACTATGATATGAATACTTCATTTCTACCCCACCAGTATCTGGGCGATCTATCAACTCCGTTCAGAACGGAATGTTTCTTAGGGGCGATATGCGCTCTCATTTTGAAAGTTACCTTGTGTCTATCAACCCGGATGTATGTGTGGCCTGTATTTCCTCCCGAGTTCCATCTGCTGATATCCTTTTTTGGGACAAAAACAAGATCGTTTTCTCCGACTGCGAAAATTTCGGCATTGCTAACATATCCATCCCAATAACTTGAAGACGGTCCCTGCTGATTCCCAGCGCCCCTTTGATCAGCTCCTACGGTGGCACTTTAGATAGGCTGTGCTCGCAAATGTGGGGGGGGGGGGAATGGGTAACCATATTTCGAATGTAATTTCCCTTCAGATCCGGATATCTCCGGTGAAGGTATGGGTTGAGAGGGAACAGAACACGCCTCTCCAGTCACCTAGCAGGATCTAGCAACGGCAAATGAAGTGCAGGATACGACCGTTTCAATCAACTCTATCGGAATACCATCATGCCCACGATACCGCAATACTACCAGGTCATTTTTCCCAAACGGTCGTAAGGCCCCTTCTAATATCCAGTAGTGAGAGCCCTGAATGCCCCTACATCGTGCCGAATTTCATGCCATTATCTTACAACAGTACACCCCACCTGGAGCTTTAAAAAAAAAAAACCTCCCAAGGGGCTACCCAAGCCCTAAGTCCTTCAACTCAGCCCGTCCACCTAACCCAACCCAGCCCCCAAACAAAGCCTAGGTTACCAAGAAAACCCAGACTTTTCAACTAGGATAGCTAAAGATCAAACTGCGATTGGTATCATACAAATGTTAGAGGTGAAAACTTAGCCTTCTCGTGCCCCCTCATCCACCCCGCCCCACCACTACTACATCTACCGCCAATGAGCAAATCCCTATTACCGATCATATATTAAATTCCCCAAAACACCTAAAAAAAAAAGGCAAAGAGAAAAAAATCCCTCCTCCAAACCAAAATCAGACCAAGACTTTCCACCCTTGATTCTACCAAACCAGGACCCCCCTAGTATTTAATTCTACCCGAGGGGTCCCACGTGTTCTCGCGCCGGCCCACCTCCGCGTACGTATAGTATTGCGAACAGTCCCGTAGACGGAACAGATTTCACAATACCGCAGAAGGAAGAGCGGTAGTTGGCCCCGGGAAAGCCAGAGGTTTGTCGGCGAGTGATGCCCCATGACTAGGTTCACAACCTCCGCCAGGAGGGAGGCACTTCCCAAAAATACATTCCATGATCCGGGTTTGTGCGATATCGCTGTCGCTGTAACTATCCTCGCTCCGAACCTCGCTCATTAATACAGACTTTCGAAGGGAACCAAAAACCAGTCCTAACTTCAAACATGTCCCACGGGTACTCGCAAAACAAAAAAATCTGAGAGACCACGTGACATAAACTATCCCATCGATATTCTAACTTTTACATAAAGTTCCATCATATAGTACCCCCACCTAATATTTTTCACCTACAAGTTATCTATCTACTCCCACAATGAATAAATAAACAAAAGTTGAGTTAAGTTAAAGTATCTACGGCGAAAGTACCGTACTAATCTATCATTACTCCATCCATCTGGTCATTAAAGACTCACTCTTGCCTTCATCACGAAGGAAAAGAATATAATCGAGTAAAGAGAGGAGGGAATAACAAAGAGAAAACAAATAGAAACACAGAAAAAGAAAGAAAAAAGAGAATAATAAAAAGAATCATAACCTCCCATTCACGATCCCACTCCCCTTCGCTCCATCCCCCCATCCCTCCTAGCGACCTCTTAATCCCAGCCCAGTTACATGACAAACTTCTCCACATCAGCAAACTTAGCACCGCTCCTATCCTGGAAAATCTCCACATCGATAGAATTCTCCGTCAGGAACCTCCACACGTGCACCTTCTTGGTCTGTCCGTAGCGGCGCACACGCCCGATAGCTTGCGTTTCGCAGGACCTATACTCGTAATCGGTCGTGGTGAGGAGCGGGGAAAGGAAGATGGCATGGTTAGCGTTTGTGAGATTGCTACCACATTATTAGCTGCTTTGCACTTGAGAATTTTAAAAGAGGGGGTGGGAAGAGGGGGGGAACTTACGCCCCGGAAGCGCTCTCGTCCATGACGTTCAGTAGCAGGACTTTAAGGTTGTCCTTCTTGGTCGATTCCTGGAACTGTTGAAGCGCCTTACTCTGCTGTGATGCGGAGCCCTTGATTTGCAGGAAGCCGATGTTATACCGCCCTAGCACTTCGGCCACTTTCTCCATCAGGTCTGGGAATTGGACAAACACGAGAATTTTCTCGTCTGACGGGATGAGCTTTTGTATCAAGTGCATCATCTTCTCCAACTTCATTCCGTAATGTCTGCCAATTCCCTCCTTTGCATCTTCAGTTCCTAGACTCTCGCCTTTAACGACGTTGAGCACACGAGCGGCAGAGTCACAGCCCTGGGTAAGACACTCTTGTTTATGCGCTGCGGCCTCGAGACATGTGTAGCAGCCTTGGTGACCGCAACTAGAGAGAACGGCAATCTCCGAGACGGGGAGGTCTTTGCGCTTGCACCCAGGACAGGAGATGTTTGAGATGGAGCCCTTCTTTGCAAACTTGGCGAGGCCTTTTTGTTGGAGGTCACGGACAATGCGGAAATAACGGAGCGAGCGATGGCGGCCGACGAGCTCTTTCCGGACAAGGGTACGAAGGACGGCGGTGCGATCACGGAGTTGCTGGACTTTATCTTCCATTGCTCTCGGCCAGGGCTCAATGTAGACTTCCGCATCGTCGTCATCGTCTGCGGCTTTTCCTTTGCCTTTAGCCTTCTTGGAGGACTTGCTGGGTTTGAGGAAATCGATGCCACTGACATCAGGCATGTCACCAAATGGTTTGGGACCTGGCCCACTACCTTTGGCTTGGTTGATCAATGCGACGATGTCCTCACCGGCTTCTGGATCTCCAATACCGTTGTCGAGGGTCGTCTTGAGGAATGCACCAAAGTGATCACCGGATGCTACAGGAAAAGAATCCTTCGGAATCTCCCTGTGACGTTTCAGACAATCGACGAGGCGCTGACGGATTTCCTCACGGCAGCTGGTAAGTTGACGCTTACGGTCCTGGACAATAACTTGACACGCTTGAACGGCGTTTTCCTCATCCGCTTGGCTGAAATCCAAAACAAAGTGAGAGCAACGCTTAAGCAGAGCTTCCTCAGCGGTTGCACTATCCCCAAGAGATTCTTGCAACCTCTTATCTCTATCGTTGTCGACCTTGATCTTCGACCTCCGGATATTCATTTCCAAGGCTTGGAGATGATGTTCAAGCTCCAGGTAAATAGCACGTTCAGCTGCGGGAAGGGTGACTGGGACGATATGTTCCTCGAAAGGGATTTCATCGATCTCGGCGATATTTTGTCGGACAAACTGATTGAGAAAGTTCTGGGCAACCTCATGCCTTCGTGTATGCCATCCCGGCGATCTTAGTTCTTTGAATGCCGTAAACGCCTCGACACCTAGCCACGGAATCAGCAAAATACAAAATTAATGTAGCAGATAACGCTTACTAGTCCTATCCTTCTTAATCTTTTTCCTATTATCAATCTTCCCGACCATATCGTCATCAATACCCAAGTGAATCCCCAAAAACACGGAAATGGTCTTCACATCGGCAAAGTCATCCAATGGTGGCGTTCCAGACAACACCCAGCGGAAAGTAGATTTCAAGCAAGTGATGCCAGCATGTACTTGTCCCTTAAGATAGGTATACTCGTCCACAACCAACCTATTAAAGTGGAACATCTCGAACGGTGGCGCGTGCATACGCCTCCAATCCTTCATCACAGCACTCGTCCGAAGACCCCAAGGATCGCCAACAACAACGGGAGCCACCTTACTCTTCTTCGACGGGCCGGACCCGCTCGCAGACGAACTAAATTCCCCGTCCGATACCTCAACTTTTGGCCTCTTGCGCTTTCCACCGGCCTGGGCCTGCTTCTCGACTGCTTCGACATAAGCCTTGCCGATGAGGCGTTTGTTGCGCATAATCTCTTCTGCGTCGCTATCTTCATCGTTGGCGCCCCTTGCGTTGTCGTCGATTCTCTGCCGAACAAATTCAGCGCCTCCGTCACGAAGATTGTTTACTTGTTCCTTGAGGTCCCGAAGAGCGACCTTCTGCCACGCGTTGAAGCGTCTGCCTTCCGAGGATGGAACAGGCTTCGTGGCGGCAAATCCAGCCAAGTTACCGAGATATTTGTCACTCCTGAAAAGTGTAGAGGCAACAACGATTATATCCGCATCCATCACTTGGGCAATCGTCAAGGCATTAAGATGGGCCTGATTCTGGATCTTAAGAACCTTATATTTATTGCTACCGGTAAATTTGTTGATTTCGGCAGGCCATTGGTTGGTCAAATGCCCCGGAACAATGATCAAAGTAGCCCTAACAGGTACACGACCATCAACATCCTCAGGAAGTTTGATATTGTCACGGGAACAATCAATCAATCCTAATGTGATGGCGGTTTTACCATATCCAACTTGGTCAGCAAGGACGCCCCCACGAATCTGGATAGGCCGCTCCGCTTTTCCTTCTGCTCGCCAATTAAGATGCGGCAAAAGAGCTTCAGAAATCTCTTCTTCAACAAAAGGGATGGCATCCTCTTCCTCCTGCGCCATCATCCAACTTAGCGATCTAAGTTGCTCCGGCCTCAACTTGGTAATGAATCTCGGGGGTTGGGCATGTGGTTCATCCTTCTTGTTACTTGTCAATTCGAATGCAGGGAGTGTAAGCTGAGTTTCCGGGATATAGTCGGTGGTCAATCGCCAGCTCAGCATCGGCATTTCCTCTCGACCTTCAGATGGAAGCCTCGACAATGCTCTGTGAACGAGTGTAGGGATATTCAGACCAATCCTCAAAACACCAGTGTTATCATCCTCAAGCATCAACTGTGTGACGAAGGGTGGGGGTCTATTTTTTAGCGCACGTTCGTACGGTGCAGCTTGTTTGGTATCCTCTACAGGAACGAACTTATTCCCTTTCAAAATCCAGCGGAGATTCGGTGGCGTAGGGGCACATCGTTCGCAATTAGTGTGGTCCTCGGGAAGATCCAGCGCATTCCAGTTCGACAGGTGACGCATAGACCGTACACGTTCAGTAAGCCACGCCAGGCTCTCGAAGGTATTTCTCTCATGGATCTTGTCAACTTGGCCCCAAACACCCTTTGGCCATACCCCCTCAGCTTGGTTCTCCAACGGAACCCGACACGTAAGGATAGCATTGGCAACAGCACAGCTGGCTTTGGTAACGTTAATTTTAAGCCCACCCTTGCCCGGGGTAGCGTAAAAAGCCTGGCTCACGGTTTGCGTAGAAGCGGAGGGCGGCTTGAGGGTGGAACCCTTAGCTACAACCCATTGTCCATCAACATGGCATCCGACAATCCGTGGTTTACTGTCACCGAACGATCTAAACTTGGGGTCTAACTTCGCAACAAGCGGGCGCTGTTCTCCGTAGGCATATCTTCTAGGGCTAACCGAGAAGACAAAGGGATCGTGCTTAGGCTCACCACACTTGGTGGGATCCAGGAAGAAAAAGAGTTGTGCGCCACCGTCACTGTCAACCTGCTTGTGAAGAGCGCCGTTAGAGGTCCCACATGCAGGAAGAAGCTTCCAAAGACCTGAAAGATCACGATCAAGACATTCCTTTGCTTCATCAGGAACAGTCATCCGAATGTGAGACCAGACTTTCCTTTCGGCAAATTTAGAGTCCTGAAGACCAAGTTGAGCTTCCCAGGACTCGACCAAATCACCTTCCCCGTCCAAAGTCAGATTGAAATCGTATCTCGTAGGCAAGCACACCTCGACTCTGCAATCCATAATGTCTTGGGCTTTCGACAACCGCATACGAGCCATAGGCGCTTTGCACATTGTGCGCTTTCGGCTATTGACACCCTCAGATGTGGGACACTTGGCGAACAACCTCCACTCTGGCTGATTTGGGTCGAGCAGGAGTTCCAATTTGGCCGCTGGAGCATCATAAGATACACTCCAGATCTGCTGACGTTTCAGACTCGTGAACCTAAACTCTCCGGAGGTCGCATCGAGGATAAGACTCATAAATATGTCCCAGTCCTTAGTTGATATATGGCCTGCGGCTGTGGAATTGGCAATCTTCAGGCTCTCGAGAAATTCTCCAGTGATCCCGGCGACAGTGAGACGCATAGGTAGAACACCTTTCAGCATATCCTCGAACGCCAAAGGTGCAAGCCGATCGTGAACGTTAAGGGCCCTGTAAGCGTGTTCAGGTCTGCCACCACATCTCTCGCAACTGGAGAAGCCACACTCCTCACAACGAGAAAGCAAACTAGAGGTCATGTCCGATCGGCCCTCGCAAACGCACAGACGAGAACTTCGTGACGCCAACTTCAATAGGTCGGAAATCTTGAAAGCTTGGGTAGTTGACAAGTCAAGAGGGCGTTGTTTAAGTTGCTTATCTCCACCAATTCTTGTCGAGATATCCAGGTCATCCACATCAACATCCATACCATCGTCATCCGGAGATCGCAACACGTTCTTGGAAAGCAGCAGGGCAACAAGGGTAGCAGTCCCTACAACGGTTGAAGTCATAGCATTTCCAGCAAGATTCTGAAGTTCCTGCGTAGACTCCCTCGTCAAAAGTAGCTCGTTTATAGGAAGACCCTGCATAGCTAGTGCCTCAAGTCCGATCATCGGACCGCCACGATCGGTAAGATACGGAATCATATGTGGAGTAAGGCAGGGACAGATGCCGTTCGCTTTTCCGAAAGTATTGCGGTCAACATTTTGGGACAGATTCCAAAACTGCCTACAATATGTTAGCAACCATCATAGCAAGAACGAGGCTCTCTGACTTACTCCTTAAAATTACAATCAATCCCTTCCTTCGCCAAGGTCAACATATTAATATCCATCAAATCGAGAACGCGGTCGACCTGCATAGCACCCCAATCCTGCCATGCGAAATCCAACATCTTACAGACTCCGCCTTCCTCCCATTGAGTCATCGGCCTCTTGAGACCAAGCTTTTGTTGGAGTCTCTCCTTTTGGTGACGACCCTCACATTTTTCCCACTCAACGGATCTCGCTGTCTTCTTAGACCCATCACGTTTTGTCGATAGATCCATCCGAACCTGATGGATTCTAGGATCGTCGGACGGAAGCAAAAAAGCCTCGAGGGTGCAAGTTGCTGGGCGGCGAAGGGTTTTCATGGCATCAATCCACCGATTGGGAATGTCGCTCTTCGCCTTATCCACTGCAAACAAGTACCCTCTCTGCCGGGTTTGGGGGACGTAGTAATTTTTGGAGTCAAAATTGGGTACAAACTCGGCGGAATATCCAGCTTCAACGTATTCTGCCCTCATCTGAGTCCATGCCGCACCCTGTACATTCTCCTGAATAATGACAGTGGGGCGATGGCGAATCGCCCATCTCATCATCCCATGGAAAGTATCCGACGATTCTCCCACATCCTCGAGGCCTTTTTTCTTGTTGTTCAAATTCGAGAAATCGACACAAGATGTACCAGCAATGAGCAAATCAACGTTCCCAGGAACTGGAACCTTGGCACCGTACGCCGTGGTACTACAACTATTAGTTTCTGCCTAGCACAATCATGG
>Ga0307510_10001506_pt1 | contig 25713 bp, 11 predicted proteins | sample 12_EM_MG_FD_207224 | JGI IMG/M metagenome (GOLD analysis project Ga0307510, IMG submission 207224) | Populus trichocarpa ectomycorrhiza microbial communities from riparian zone in the Pacific Northwest, United States - 12_EM | ecosystem: Host-associated > Plants > Roots > Unclassified | place... | reverse complement strand
AAAAGACAAGATAATCAAGAAAATAAATTCAAGAATAACTCAACAAAATCTAAAACCAATACTGATATAAAGCCGAATCCAACACAAGATAACTTAAATAAAAACCAAATTTTATATGAGATTTTTAAGGCTACTAATTTTAACAAAATCAATGAAATTAATTTTGCGATTTGATCTTTTATGTGTATTTGTGTGTGTGTATTTCAGCAAAATAATAAATTGAAAAATAAAGGCTTAAAAAAGCCTAGGTGTTTGGGCCTTTCAACTAGGCCCACACACATAGGCTAACCATTTTTTTTAAGTGGCGAATGACTTATTGTTAGATCCTAATTTTTTTATAAATAAAATAAGTAGGCAACGCATCACTTGTTTCTCCCTAGATTCCAACCATAGTGGTGACTAAAAAATAGAGGTAGGTGGTTTTTTTTTTTTTTAATCTAGAAACCTATTTTTCAACCAAGTTTTGACTCCAAACACCTATAAAACATCATATACATATATACACAATGATAAACTCATATATGGAACCTAAAAACAGATTCATAAACCTAAAATCAACCTGGAAAAAAAATAATTCTTAGCTCATATCTATCATTTCAGGCAATAAGAAGGTCAAAGAACACCTAGGTAAGATTTCTCTTATTGAATGGAACTTATTAACATCAAGATTAACCATTTTCGTAGTCTAAATCGGTGTCAATCAAGAATTTCTCTCTACCACTGAAATATGACAACCCTCTTTCCTCTTTCAAATTAAGAACTGAAAAATAAAATAAAAAATGAAATTTTGGACCGAAATTAAAATTTCAAAAACCAAAGGGCTGAAAAAAATAAATTGGAAGTATAAGGACCAAACTGAACTTTTTTGCATATACATTGAAGTTGCCACTTATTTTCCCTATCTTTTTCAATTTGGTTCTCCATCTTTTAATCCTGCCCTTGTTGTCAAAACAAAGCTAATTGATCATAAATTTGGCCATAAAAAAGCCTAATTAAAGAGAGAAAAAAAACTTGAATTATCAAAGAAAAAAAGAATCTATAGTGAAATGTAAATGTGTGAAGAATGGCATGTCCGAACCGTTTAGTGACCCCGTTTAGTATTTCCTATAATATAATTTTAATTATAATGAGCAACCCTATTGTTGTCTCCTTTAACTTGTTGCACATGCATTGTTGGAAGGACCTGCATCACCGATTCAATCTCTATAAAAACATTACCATTCCAAGCATGATACATGTAAAGACATAACGATAACATTTACCACCTGCAAATTGTTAGTCTCAATACCAAATATTGGGAGCTCGACTTTTTTTGAAATCGAGTCCTCCATAGAACAACCAGTGCTTTAGTCGTGAGTGTATCATGAAAGCCCACAACTTGTTTACACATAGCTAGCAACCATAAAAGATCCTTCACATTCTTTGATAACTATTCCATAACCCATAATATCTTTATCCCCAGCCATATCACCATCCACGTTGACTTCAAATTTCCCAGCAGCTGGCTTGCACCAAAAGAAGCCTTCAATAACAGAATGAAGACCATCTGATGCACTATCTTATTCATTGCTTACTTATTCTATTGATAACCCCATTGCCTTCTCCTGTACATTGAACAAAGTCCCAACCTTCTTATCATAAATTACCTTAGACTCGTGTTAAAACCATAACTAATCATCAAACCGTTTTCGCTGCCCCTCTAGTACCCAAGTCTTTGACCTTAGTTGGAAGAGCATCATGACATGCCCTCTATAAGAACACCTAAACTTTATATAATGCATCCAAACTCTAAATAACCTTCAAGAAAGTTTGATTCCCTTAAAAAAGGTTCTCACCAGGAAGAGCGAATAACTAGTAGATATGGAGCAGGCTAATTTATAAGCATTTCTAACGATTAATTTCCCATTATAGGAATCCCTCTAAATGAGTAAATCGACCCTGTCTAAAAGGATACAAAAAATCCTACTCCACTTTAAAGGGAGAATGTTTCATTAATCAATTTCTCATTCCACATAGTCCAATTACTATCAATTAAAGCAACCACCTTAAACTCTCGATCAAGATTCTTCCCTGGACTTTGAATGCTATATCAGTGGTTGGGTAAGGGAACCATCTATCCTTTCATATACTAATACTCTTGCCATCACCCACTCGCCATAGTAATCCTACCTCAATTAATTTCCACAAACCTGAAAAGTAGGACAAGGAAAATATCACCCTCGAAGGACCCAAAACATAAGAAAGCTATCGTTCTCATGCAAGCATCAACTGTGCTTGAACAGAAGAGCCAGATTAAACATTTTAAAGTCTCAAAAGCCAATAACGCCTTCCCATTTCGATTTACACATTCTTACCCAACTGATCCAGTGAATCTTCTTCTCCTCAATGTTCTGGTTCCACTAGAATCTATTAAGAATAGAATTCAACTTTTCACAAATACTCTTACTGGTAACTTAAAAACACTCATCGCGTAAGTGGGAATGGCCTAAGCCACTTACTTGATTAAAACCTTTCATCCAGCTAGGGAGAGGCTTTTCCTTCCCACATGAGACAATGTACCAAGATTTTTATCTGTATTTTTTGTGTCTTTTTACCTAAAAAAACTAGGATTAAAGAAAACACATGGCTATAAATTTCCTGAACCTAGAGCACATCTAGCCCACATGCGCCCCACTATAAGCATGTTAGGTTTAGCACATCACTATATCATGTCACACCACCAGGCCCAACATGAAGCATCAGGCCTACGATTGATGGGCTTGTGGGCCTAATGTGGTGCACGCTAGGCCAAAGCATCAAGCCCACACTCGTTGGGCTTAGTGCACTATCAGGCCTCAACGCGCGAGTTTAGCACGTTGGCAGACTCTAAGACCTAATTTTCAGGCGAGGATTGACACTCAGGGTATTTTCTCAACCCTTGCACCCTTGGTTTAGGGCAAGATCAGTCTCATGGACCACACGTACCTAAAATTATACTTGGGCATACATCCATAGATTTGAACACGATATCTAAAACCAACTCTTACCTAGGCTATAGGGAATTGTTGTCTCTTTTTATGTTAGTGAAGATAAGCCTGCGAGTAGGTGTATGAAAGTCTTCACTAGCTAACTATGTCTCTATGTTCTAAAATGATAAGTGAGTTTGATGATTTTAATGGAATACATGTGTGTGGTTGCAGTTACTTGGCTAGGCTAAGTAGAACACAACTCACAACTCATTAAAATAAAAATTACTCTCCAATCCCTCTACCCCAACAAAAAGACAAGGTTTAAAGGTATAAATACCCATTGAAACACCTTGGTAAAGGGGTTCTGAATCTCTCTATTCTTTACTACATATATATTTTTAAAACTTTTTTAAAATATCATTGGACTTTATTTCACTATAAAGATATTTACTTAAACATTTAAGAATCCCCTAACCTACCATAAGGGACCTTTTACAAGTGCTTGGATTCCCACATCAAGTTATACCTATTTTGGTTATTTTGGCTTAGGAGAGTAGAACATATTGTTAGGACCAAGTGATTAACTGATTATCCAACACAAAAACCTTATTTCTAAGGTACTTGGATTATTTGGGACATCATCATTAGCATTGTCTATGGGAAACTAATAAAAAAATCCATTAGTTTCTTCAAAAAACTTGTTTTTGATATTTTATAGATCATTTCATGAAGATAAGAAAGACATACCAAGGTTATATTGCATGATGAATCTATATGTCACCGCCATCATGAGCACTTCTACCCAATCAAACTTTCAACAACTTATCAATCAAATGCAAGTCCTTACTCATGTTGTGTTGACAACCCATAGACAAAATTAAACCTTGCTAACCTAACAAGTTTTGGCACCCTCAACAACATACAATGCCTCAATGCCACTACCACAAGCCATTCCTAGCACCTTTAGATAATTATACTACCTTGTTGAGCCTGGGTAGAATGACATTCAGGAGAGTGTTTTGCCTTGGCATTCACCAAGTCCCATAAGGGGTTTTTCGCGCCTTTTTGATATTTATGCACAAAGTTAGTACTCTAAACGCGTTCTTCCTGGCTACTATGGGATATATATTAGTTGTTAATCTCGTCGTTCCATGCCAAAATCCTCAGGCTCCCTCCCTAGAGCCTAATAAACAAAGGACTAAGAAATAATATGTATTTGGCATATCCAAGATAATGTTTACAACCCCCATTAGGTGAGGGGTTTTCACTTGTCTAAAAACTTATTGAACACCTGAATCCCTAAAGACTATATTTCTATAAAAATGAGTTTGGACAATTATAATGGCCTAGCCGAACATGTGCAAAATGTGTGAAGTAGTTTGGAACTAGTCATCCAAGACAATAATATAATGTGTAAAATCCTACCCACAACTTTCAAAGGGTGCACTGCGCCTGGTACAATAATTTAGAGCCAAGTTCTATCAGAGGCTTTAATGATTTATGTGTTAAATTAGTGACATGGTTCAGCATTAGTATACTTACCAAGAAAAACTCCACAAAGCTATTTGGTGTTGCCTAGTTAGAGGACGAGTCCACATGTCTATAGTTGAAGAGTTTTAATGAGGATATACTCAAGGTGAAAGTATTACTTGAGCTAGTAACCTTAAAGGCCTTGATAAGCGGGGTAAAAGAGCATACTTTGTAGAGAAATCTTTACGCATTGCCAGACAGAAGCTTATTTAAGGTGAAGTAAGTCATGGAAAATCATATACATATGGAAAAGACAAGTGTTCTACGGTATGAGCCTTCCTTCTTCTTTTTTTTATAAAGAAAGCCGATCTCAAAGACCTTCTAAGATTAGTCATTCTCCTGGTGGGAATCAAAGCTTAGGGAAAAACATGACGGACTAGGACATAGATGTTTAATGTATCCTAAAGGTTTATCACTCCCTTAATCAAAATAGAATAACCCCATCAAAGTGATCAAATTAGTCATGGAAAGCACTTACCACTTCCAAGACATGCCTACATCATATTTGTCATTAAGATTGTCTTAAAATATGCTATAACAGATATGAATGTAAATTTCTTTTAAAAATAAAGTACATTGTATCTCTAACATAAATTTATTATCCCACCTCTCCAAAGCAGTCTTGAACTGACATGACTCTCCAGTGTGGCTCCCAAGGCTCATATAATCTCATAGGACAACTACATGCCTCTCACCTCTCTAGTGCAATCTTGGACTAGCACGAATCTTTAATGGAGCTCTCAGGCCTCACACTATCTCCAAAGATGTTATGGGCCTCATGCCTCTCCAATGCAGTCTCAAACTAGTATGACTTTCTAGTAAGGCTTCAAGCCCTTATATTATCTCTAAAGACTGCCACTGACCTCTCACCTTTCCAGTGCAGTCTTAGACTGACATGACTCTCTAATGGGTGTCTTGGGCCCTCATAATATCTCAAGGGATTACCATGGGTCTCTCGCCTCTTTAGTGTAGTCTTAAACTGTCATAACTCTCTAGTTGTCCTTCCAGGCCTCACACAATCTCTAAGGATTGATCTAGGATCTCCCACCTCTTCAGTGCAACCTTAAATTGGCATGACTTGCCAATGAGACTCCTAAGCCTCACGCTATCTTTAGGGAAAAATCTTGGATCTCCTACTCAAAAGTATGACCTCTCTCTAGTAAAGGGCTCCAAGCCTCACGCCATCACCAAAGAGCCCACAAGCCTCACACTCATTATGATAACTCTTTAGTGGGAGGCTTTCAAGTCCCAATCCATCGCCAAAAAGGCCACATGCCTCCCATTCTCCAAAAATGATAATTCTCTAATGAGGGGCTCCTACATTTCATGACAATACTAAGGAGGCCATCAACCTTCCACACTCCATTAACCACTTTTCAGGGGGAGGACTCTCACATCTCATGACATCGCTAGGATGGTCACATATCACTCACACTCAAATGTGATCACTCTTTAGTGGGGAGCTTCCAGACCCCATACTATTGACTTGGAGGCCACGAGATTCCTACTTGATAGTATGATCTCGGATCAATACAAGGCTTCTAGGCATCACATTATTGCAAGGAACGATCCTCTTTCAAGGGTTACCCTCAGCCTCTTAGAAATTTTTCTGAGTATGAGTTTCTCCTTTTTAGGTTCCCCCACCCACTTAAAATATTTTATAAGTATAGGATCCTTTTTCAGGGGTTGTTACCCCTAGCCTCTTATAAATTTTCTAAGTATAAGCTCACCCTTTATGGGTTATCCTCAGCCTCTTAGAAATTTTTCAGAGTGTGAACATCACCATAGGTTAGTCCCCTCCACCTTTTAGAAATTTTTATAAGTATGAGCATCTTCATGGGTTCCCCTCTATCTCTTTAAATCTTCTAAGTAGGGGTGAAACCCTCAGCCTCTTATAAAGTTTTCTAAGTATGAGCATAAAAGGTTCCCCTTTACCTATTAGAAATTTTTTTAAGTATAGACGTGGAACACTCACCCTCTTAGAATTTATTTTTTCCTAAGTGTAGCTTCTCCTCAAAGGGTTCCTCTTGACCTCTAAGAAAAGTTCCAAAGTATGGGCATGGAACCTTCATCCTCTCAGTAAGATTTTCAAAATATAGGCTTCTCCGACATGGTTTTGTCCCTTTTGCCTCTTAAAATTTTTTCTAAGCATGAATTCCTTGTATTTTTTCTTGAAAGAAATTTTTTCAAATCATGGTGCGCACTTTTCTGTGAAATTTTTTGACTATATACTCACGAATACACACCCCTATTTTCATATTAGCAAAAAACATTACATTGTCTGATAGTTAATAAACTAAGTCTTTGCATATTTTTTATCTCAAAGGTCTAGGGAGCTATTGATAGACCAAGATTTTTATCAATATTTTTTTCATGTTTTTTTTCCTAAAAAATATCTCAATCAAAGAAAACGCATGGTATAAATTTCCTAAACCCTCAAGCATGTTAAGTTGGCACACACCAGCCCCACACACTCCCTATCAAAGGCGCATTGGGCCTGGCCAAAGTGTCATACCCACAAGCATTGGGCCTAATGCACTGGTTTAGTCCGCGCAAGGTCCAGACGCACTATCAGGCTTAGATTAAGGCATAGAGCACTTTCAGGACCTAACATGTGAGCCTTGCATGCTACTGGACCCCAAGAACTAATTTTCAAGTAGGGACCTGATGCCCGATGTCATAGGGTTAAAATTTTCACCCTAAAATCCAGCCTTATACGACAGTCTAATCCCGACTAGACTAAGCCTTGCCTCACCCTTCACTCTTGTTTACCTACGACTATGTGTTTCGCTCACCTAAAAAGGTACCTACAATTGCCTTGTTGTAAGGAAATAACAAACACAAGTAAATGAATTCAAAGCATACCTAAAATATAAGAAGATCTCTCAACCTTTATTAATCTCATAAATAAAGGATTACACAATATAAGTGTATGTGCTATGCACAAAGATTGCATCCTACATAGCCTTCCAGTCTATTTATAGACAAAGATATATGAGTTACAAGGCACAACCATCATCCCTAGTTTTCAGGACATGATATGGCACTTTCTCTCTCATGTTCTTCATGAACTTAGTGGCCTATTTTCCAGCAAGTACTGCACAATTTCTCCCTCATCACATGATCATAGTAGCTTGTAAAGCAACCCCAGTTATGCTGCAAGTTCATCCCCCAATCTCTCATAATCTAGATGTCCATAACTGCCACCACTAACCCCCCGATCTGCATGTCCACCTGGCAATCCCAACTGTCAGTTTCTATTATGTTTGTTGTCAGCTTAGAAGGTCCATAATCCAAGCCCCACATCCATGCCAAGTCAAAAGCTTAATGACTCGCATAAATCGTTACACGCTGCTTGCCAAATTCATCGCTGCCTATACAAGGCTGTCGTTGTCCATCACTACTAAATTCTAAGTAGTGTGCATTCGTTAGCGTGTCCTCGCGCCTAGAGCTTTAACAAACCACCCTCATCAGAAAAGTCTAACGTCATCGTTGGAATAGAAGTGAGGTATTCTTATACCTGATCTTCAAATTGCCATAACTCGGTGTCCTTCTCCCACAAAACCTTTGTGTTTCTCTCATTTTACTAAAATCTCAGTTCGTCGATTCTTCATATGTTGGCCGAGTTGGCGATGATCCATGATCTTGACAATACCATCGTCAAACTATTTGTGAATCGTAGGAGGAGCTCTTTGTGACTTATTTTGCTTTGAATCCTTTTGGTCTTCTTAAAAAGATCTCAAGTAACTTACATGAAAAGTAGGATGAAGCTTTAATCATTCAGGCAGCTTCAATCTATAGGCAACAACCTCCACCTTTTCCATGGTTTGAAAAGGTTCATCATATCTCGACACCAACCCTCGATGCTTCATCTTCTCCATAATTTTCTTCCATATTTGTAGAGTTAACTTGAGCAACACTTTGTTGCCCTCACTGAATTCCAGCAGTCTTCACTTTTGGTTAGCATATTTCAACATTCTTTTTTTTGCCTTATACAAGCTATCTCGGGCTTGCTTAAATAATTTTTGTCGCTCTATTGCAAACCTATACGCCGCTGTAATTTTCCCACCAAATTTTTGTATCGTAATCTTGGTAGGAGTTTGGGGTTGTGCTCTTAAAACCAACTCAAACGGGTTTGCTTCTGTTGCCGAGGATTTTTGAAGATTGTAGCAAAATTGTGCACTATCCAATAATTTCAACTAGTTTCGTTGCATCGTTGTAACGTAGTACTCAAATATTGATGGGGACACCGAACCCGAAATATTATTTATGCATGCGAAGGATCATAGAAGATGAAGGATAGCCCAAACAATTGAGAGATTGGGCTTTAATTTATGTTTTGGGTTTAATTTATATGAACTTTTAGTTGAGTTTTATTAATTTGGCTTTATTTGTTGGGTTTGATTTAATTATTGTTGGATATTTTATTTAGTGGGCCATAAGCCCAATCGCTTATTCTAGTTAGAGTTTTAATATAAATACCCTACTTTTCTAAATGTTAAGGGACTTTTGATGATTAATGAAAGATTTACAGACTTTGCATATCTCCAATCCCTTTTCTTCTCTTTCTTTGATTTCTCTTCTCAGCTTCTTTCTTTTCCCGACTTTAATTCTTTTGTTTGTTGTTCCGTGTCAAATTTGGTATCAGAGCTCGGGTTTTAATTGTTCTTACAATTAAACGATTCACAATGTTTATGCTAAACCCAAGATCCGGTTTGATCTAAAAAAATAAAAAAAATTGTCACTGTTCAAAAAAAAAAATTGTTCATCATCCACGACTGTAATCTGGTTTTCAAGCAGCGACGCCCCTGCCATCTGCGACGTCTCAGCCAGTCATAGTGGCAGACCCACCACCAAGAAGACCTGCACATCAGTCCCATATGAGCGATCGACCATTCTACATACACGCTGATTTACTGCCTTTAACTCCCACAACACTTTAGCCTCCACCAGCAGCAGCCACAACCGTCACCAACCACCTTCTGTTACAATAATCGTAGCCCCCGCCACCGTCAACAACCAACACAGACAGCAACTGCAGCCGCAACAGGTCGCCCACACCACCAGCAGTAGATCTTCGTCGATGGCGGCTCATCAACCAGCTCATCCTCTCCCTGCCATCGGCGAGTCGGACCTCTAGCAGCCACCACTTCGCGCTACAAGAAACCCACAGAGCCACACCCAGTTGTTGTCTCCATAGTAGATCTTTGTCTTCAGCCTCAGCCATCGCTAATCGCACCCTCCAGCAGTAGCAGCACTAGCTGCAGTCACCACAACTGGTCCTTCAGACCTGTTGATACGGCAGCAGTCACGCCTCGCCGCCAACAAATGACAAAAGGAGACTCGACAATTGCAGCACAGAAGAAGGGATTTGAGGCAAAATAATTAGCCCTGCCACATCATCACCCACGCCACCGCTGCCACGCCAGACATGATCACCCACGTCACCCGCCACATAAGCAAACTGGCCACATCATCTGCCATGTCAGTAGTCAATTCATCCAGTTTGCCATGTCAGCTCCAGCAAATTACAGTTTCTTCCCACTCAGTTAGTGAATCACTCTCCCTTATTTGTTGAAGTTTATTTCTTTTGGTTTTTCACTTGTCATTTAAAGTTATTATTAATATTACTTTTGTGCCTAAAAATTTCCAAAAAAAAAATAAAAAAAAATCTCACCTAGCATTTTTAATTGTTAATTTTGTTCACCAACCTCTTTCATCAATGATAGCTAATATCTTATTCTATTTGATAATTATGAGTTCTTGCTTGTGACATCGTGTTTGATTAATCATTTACACTTAAGAATCTAATATTGCATGCTTACAATTTTATTAGTGTAATTTGTTCTTGATTAATCTCCACATTTAAAAAAAAAAATAGCTTTATTTTTGTATTGTGATTTTACATACAAGAACCATTTGTGATCTCAATTCCATTTATAAGTTAGTGTTGCATGCATTTGTGTCATGATCATCTAGTGTCCAAGCTTAAGTTTACACTTACTGTAGACTCAACCTTTAGTGATACTCTTATGACCATTTAAAGGGAGCTACAAACTTAGGTGATCAACATGTTTAAGAGAATTGAGCCCCAAGAGAGTTTTCGAATAAGGCACTCAAAGACCAATAAATATCACAAGAATAATCATTATGGACAAGTTTACTCTGAGCGCCACTAGTATGACTATCATTTAGGTTACTCTAAACACGATGACTTTGATGAGCGAGTCTTGAGTCCTAACAAAATAGAAGCCCCCACTTTTGACGGTCATCATGACCCTTGGATATTTGATATGTGGATTCGTGATATGGATAGATTCTTTAAGTGGCATAACTTGTCTGATAATAGAAAAGTTAGATTTGCTAAGATGAAACTCATTGATGAAGCCAAAATTTATTGGAGAGATGTTGAGGATTGTTTAGAGATGAGAGGTAAACCTCTTATAACTGATTGGATCAAAATGAAACAAAAACTTCAGGAGAAGTACCTACCCCAGTCTTATAGGAATAAACTCTTAGACCAATGGAACAATCTAAGACAAGGGAATAAGTCTATCAATGAGTATATAACGCAGTTTAACGATTACATTATTAGATGTGCCATAAGAGAGAATGAAGCCATGACTTTGCGTAGATTTTGTAAAGGCTTAAATGATGATCTTAGAAGAGAAATTGTATTTCAAGGTGTATCTACCCTTAACCAGAGCTTATACCTTAGTTAAAGACTACAAGTTGGTCACAAAGAATCAGTGGAAGAATCGTCAGGACTCTTATAGTAACCCTATTAGGTCCCAATTCAGAAGTAGTGATTCTTTGTTAGATGCTCCACCCCACAGACCTAATCCTAGTAACTCCCAACTTTATAAGAAAGATAAAGGCAAACGAGTTGTTAATGAAGTGTCTAAGATGAGTTCAATGGTTAAGTGTACTAATTGTCTAGGTTTTGGTCATATCTCTTTAGATTGTACCTCTAAACCTTTAGTCATCCAAAAATATAAGGATATAGGTAAAGAGGAATTATATGAGCCTAATCTTGAGGATTTTAGTGACCTAGATGACGAGGATGTGCAAGAAGAGGGACTTAACACAATGAGCCCACATGAGCTTGAGGCTGAGGTTAAGAAAGAGTCTAATATGTCTGCTTTAATGGTGGAGGAAATTTTAGGGAATTCTTCAGTGGAATCGCCTATAGAGATAAGTATGGTCTTAGAAGAGTCTCATGATATTAGTCCTCCTGAATTACCTGATTCCTCATCCCACATGCTTGGTGTCCAGCACATCATAAGTTTAAAGCAACATGTTGAGCTTCTTAACCCCTTACCACATGCACGTTATGAGGAAGATGAAGATAATCCTAGTTTAATTGATTGTGTCCATACCATATCTGCACAGGTTTCAAACAATGTTTGTCTCATTCCACACCCTCAATCATTTAGTGTTCATAGTTACAAACCTGAGAAGCCTATAGAATACCTTCCATATCTCCTCACGATAGGATGTCTAAGTCAGCTGAGTCATTACCATTTAGGGTTCATAATTTGCATATTGAGATCATGAAACAACTTCAAGCAAGTAATGAACAATACAAATTTTGAGCTGATTTACTTAAGTATCATGATACACTTAATGTTGGAGATTATTTCATGATACAGATTAGACCTGAACGGTGTCCTTTGGAAACCAATCATAAATTGCAAGTAAGTAGTGCTAGACCATTCAAAGTGTTGCAAATGATTAAATCAAATAATTATGTCATTAAATTGCCATTAAACTTTGATATTAGCTCTACTTTTAACATGAAAGACCTCAGTATTTATAAAATACAGCCTATCCCTGATGCTCCTTTTGATACCCCTACCTCATTATCCATATCTTTGGCACAAAAGGAACATATTAATGCTACTTTGAATACACAAGTTATTTTTACCAGGGATGGTGAACTTCAGCAAATCCCAGTATATGGGCTCGACGACCAGATTCAGACTATACATGGATTATCAGAGAGACATCACAACAACTTGATCTTTATCTTTGAGAGCGTTATCAGAGTCGCCTTGGCCTATACTCGACGGGGTCGAGTTCTTCCAACCCCGGAAGAATTGATGAGGACACCGAACTCAAAATATTATTTATGCACGCGAATGATCATAGACGATGGAGAATAGCCCAAACAATTGAGAGATTGGGCTTTAACTTATGTTTTGGGTTTAATTTATATGAACTTTTAGTTGAGTTTTATTAATTTGGTTTTATTTGTTGGGTTTGATTTAATTATTGTTGGGTATTTTATTTAGTGGGCCATAAGCCCAATCGCTTATTCTAGTTAGGGTTTTAGTATTAATACCCTACTTTTCTAAATGTTAATGGACTTTTGATGATTAATGAAAAATTTGCAGACTTTGCATATCTCCAATCCCCTTTCTTCTCTTTCTTTGCTTTCTTTTCTCAGCTTCTTCTCTAAAAGCTTCTTTCTTTTTCCCGGCTTTAATTCTTTTGTTTGTTGTCCCGCATCATATCTTAGTTTAAAATTTAAATTATTAAATTGCATAATGTTATATACATAATACGTATAAGCTTAAATGATCATTGAATGATATCAATAATCAGATTATAATGTGTAAAAAGTCTATCATATTATTCTTATTAAATCTGTCAACGTTTTCATGATATTGATTTCTTAATTTATAATATTTTCTTATTGGCTCATTCAAATAAAAAAGAAAAAAAACAATGTGAATTTCATGTCACATTAACTATAAAACTAAAATATCTAGGATTTGTTATAAAGTTTTACTGTTTATCATAAAATATTAAAGCTCCATAACAAACTCTATTTTTTTTAACCATTTTTTTTTCTATATTGATTTTCATACGTTTTGAGTATTTTCTCCCACTTCTCTGCCTCAGTTACCTGGCATTAACAACCCCCTACTTATGTGTTTGGGAATACAGTACAAACCATGTTCTCTTAAATTTTGAAATTTTGAAATTTTTTTTACTTAAAATAAAAAAAAATTATGTTTTCGAATTGTTTTGATGTGCTGATGTCAAAAATAATTTTTTTTTATTTGGATGTATTTCTAAGCAAAAAACACTTTGAACCTCCATCGCTACCACAATCCCAAACACACCTTAAGCAACAAATACTTACTTTAGACATAAAAAAAAGGATCAAAGTGTCAAACAAAGCATCGGGAAATAAAGTAACATACAACCAAAATTAAAGAAAGACTAGTATTTTGGCATGTGCTCTAGCGGAGCAGGTTACCAATTTTTTAAAAAATATATAAAAAATATTAAGAGCATGAAGATTTTTTTAACAGTGTTATTAAACCTGACCAAGTGGGTTAATTTGGAAACCTCTCAACTCAACTATTTGCTTAACTCAAGTTTTTAATTAAGCCATGTGAGAGCTAGCTCGACTTAAAGCAATCGATTTTATAGGTCAAAATGCAACTTTAATGATTGATAAAAACATGACTTAACTTTTAAAAAAATTTCAAGATAATGATTTTTTTTAATTATTGAGACAATGACAGATTGGATCGACCCCACCCCCCTCCTGCCCCCTGCAACCCAAGTCATGGACTCTATTGGGTTTAATAACTTTTTTTATGAACTTCTTTTTTTAATTATATAATAAAAATAGATGCTCACAAAATTAAGTATCAGCTTAAAAATAGACACTTATTTGAGACCATTATCCTTAAAAACAAAAACAAAAATCAATAATGCAGTCTATTTCCCAACCAATCCAATATTATATGATAAAATAAAAAAAATAAAAAAAAAAATTAAAAGACAAAAAAACAAAAAAAAAACATATCCTATCGATGGGTAAACTCGTCAAACTTGTGAATCGGGTAAGTCGGGCTTGTACAATAAACTTGTGAATTGGGTTATGGACTCCACTAAAATTATAATTTGTTTTTTTTTTCAAAACTATTTTTTATTTAACTATATGATAACAAAAATAGATGATTGCAAAATCAAACACCAATTCAATACTGAGATGTTTTTTTTTAGATCGCAATAACCTCATAAAAGGCGAAACAAAACCAATTACGAAACTAAATTCTCAATTAACCTGGTATCTAAGGATGAAAAAAAACTAATTTAAAAAAGTTAAACTTGTCAAACCCGCGAACCATGTCAACTAGCCAAACATGTGAATAAGTCCATGAACTTATAAAGTTTAATAACATAACGTTTTCTTGAAACCTTTTTTTAACTATATGAGAAAAAAAAAAGATGATAAAAAAGTCAAGTTCAATTAATAAAAAAGACACACCACCAAAGTCGTAATTCAGGGCAACCCGCGTTACCCTGACAAACCCGTAAATCATGCTAATCTTTTAGAAAGGTAAAATAAAAAGAAATAAATTATAAAGTCAAACCATCCTAATATTAAAAAATAAAATTGATAAAATAAATTGAAAAATAAATCATAACAAAAATTCAAAAAGAAAAAAGAAAGAAAGCAAAACATTGTGGATTACTATTGTCAGTCACATTGCAATGTGTGTGGGTGAACAATGGTTTCTTCACACCCTTTAATTGTTGTTACTTTATAAAGTTTGATAACATGACTTTTTTCTAAAACTTTTTTTGTAACTATATAAGAAAAAAATAAACTATAAAAAAAAGTCAAGTTCAATTAAATAAAAGAAAAAAAAAAGACAACCCACCAAACTCGTAAATCGGGAAAACCTGGGTTATCTTGGCAAACCTATAAACCACACTAATCTCATATAAAGGCAAAATAAAAAGAAGCAAATTATGAAACTAAATTATCAACGATCTCAATTTTAAAAGATAAAATCAACAAAAAATAGATTTGAAAAAAAATCATAACAAAAATTAAAAAAAAAAAGAAAATAAAAAAGAAAGCAAAACACTATGGATTACTATTGTAATCCACAATGCAATGGGGTTATGTGAACAATGGTTTCCCCCGTAATCTTTAATTTTTATTACTTCATAAAGTTTAATAACATGATTTTTCTCTAAAATTAATTTTGTAACAATATGAGAAAAATAGACTATAAAAAAGATAAGTTTAATTAAAAAAAAATAACCAAATCCATAAACTAGGGCAACCTGGGTTACCTCGACAAACCCACAAATCACGCTAAACTCATAGAAAGACAAAATATAAGGAAACAAAATTATAAAGCTAAATTTTCAACCATCTTAATATTAAAAAATGAATCATCAAAAACAATTTTGAAAAAAAATCATAACAAAAAAAAAACAAAAAGAAAAGGAAAAAAAACCTTGTGTTCAAGAAGGAAATAAAAATGTGGGGAAACACTTTAGCAATTCACAATATTTTGTGAGGAAAACTACAATGTTTTCCCTACTTGATTTAGCTTTTCTTATAATACATATGGTGGCAAGCCAAGTAGAAAAGTCTTTGACTTTGGTAAAGATGAGATTTCCCAACTTCTATTGTCAGACACATCGCAATTACTTTTTTAGTGGCGCCTTTCCTACGACTGGGTGCTATAATCCGATTTTTACTCCCTTAAAAAACTAAAGAGTTTTCATCAAAATATTTTATAGATAAAATTTAACAGATTTTTGAAAAAAAAATGATTGTTGAAAAAAAAAACAATACAATGAGTGATAAAATTAGATAAATAGTGAATTTTCAAGAATTAAGGACTAAGCTAGAGCAAGCACAGAAGGTCAAGAATAATTTTGAGGGATGATTAGGGGTTTAATTGAAAAGAAAAGGGTTAAATTGGCCAAAATAAAAGAATTAAAAGACCAAAGATCAAAATGAATGAGATGGTAAATTTTGAAATTATTAATTTAATCAAGGGTTTAATTGAAGAAAAAAAAAATTAAAATTTAGAGTCATCTTGACCAAAAAAAAAAAGAATTAAAGGACCAGTGACCAGAATGAAAGAGGTGTTGGAGTTCGGGGGCCGTATTAATTCAATCAAGGGCTTAATTAAAGAAGAAAAAAAAGAATTTTAGATTCAATTTGACACGAAATTTAAAAAAAAAATCAAAGGATCAATGACTAAAATAAAAGTGGTGCTAAAATTTAGGGGTCTTATTGAGTTAATCAGGGGTGTAATTGAAGAAAAATATTGAGATTTAGGGTCAATTTGACCAAAAATGCATAAATTGAGAATCCAATGACCAAATTGTAAGAGGTGTCAATATTGTGGGACTATTTTGAATACAATCATAGACTAAATTGAAAGAAATCTTGAAGAAAGAGTCAAAATTGGCCAAAAAAAAAATTAGAAGTACAAAGACCAAACTAAAAATAATTAGAAAAAGATGAAATAAAAAAAGAAGTTTAATGAAATGGTGCATTGCAATGAAGATTGTTTGTTTTTAAATGAAATACACCAAAACAACATCATTTCGGCATGCATGAGGGATTGTATTCTTCCCTTCACGCATCCATAACGTGCAATTCTTGTTCCTTTTTCTTCTTTTTGTAGGTCTTTGATTGGACTTTAGACAATTATCTCTCTCTCTCATGCATTTTATAAATGCCAACAAACACACCCTTCACCTTACTTGCAGTTGTACTCCACTCTTGGTTGAAAAGGCATGTCAAAGTAGCCAACCCAAGCATGTTGTACAAAATATACAAAATTGATGAAGTGTCAAGATTGTTCCATCTAGAAAAGTTCTAGGACCTCCTTTTGCCTATAAATAGAGGGACATGACAAAAAAAGGGAGAGCTAGATTAAAGAGAAAAAAAAAATCCAAATTAGAGGGAGAGAGAGAAAAGAAGGTTTGATTTGATAATGGTTATCTAGAGGATTAGAAAGAAGTGGGAAAAAAAAAAGAAGGGAGAAAATCACCCTAAAACTATAAAAATTAGAATAGGGTAAAAAAAAGAAAGGTTGGATTTTTTTGTCATAAACTGGTTCATTTTAAACCAGAGAGTTTCAGAAGAGAAAGACAAAGAAAATAGGAATAAAAAGAAGGTAAAATAAGATAAAAAGGATCCAAAACTAAAGAGAAAAAACTACCTACAGTTAGAGAGAGAAAAACATAAAAAAAACATCTCAGCATTGTCAGCGACCCACCATTGCTTCTACCACGGACCACCATAACACCTCCACACTGAGCTGGAACCACCATTGAGGTAAGTAATAACCTTTCCTCCCTCTTTTTCTTTCCATTTGGTTTTTGTTCAAAATACTTCTTTATATGTGTTTAGTTTTTCTTAGAAAATAAATACATGAATATAAACTAAAAGTTGTTTTCTTAGGTTTTAGTTGGGTTTAATCTAGATATTATATGTCTTTTATTATAAAAAATATGGAGCCAACTAAGTATTTTGGGTTTCTTAGAAAACAATTACATGAAAAAAAAACTAAAATTTGTGTTTTTAGGTTTTAGTTGAGTTTAATCTAGATATTATGTCTTTGATCATACAAATATAAACAAAATATAGGACCAAATATGTGTTTTGGGTTTCTTAGAAAATAAATACAATAATAGAAACTTAAAGTTAAAGTTTTTAGGGTTTAGTTATGTGTTTAGGGTTTATTTAAAATATGAAAAAATATGGGTTAAATATGTGTTTTTTATTAGAAAATAATACATAAAGGGAAAACTAAAAAAATTATGTGTTTAGGGTTTAGTTATGATCTAGATTTGGTATGTTTCTTTGATAAAATTACATTTAGTATCGTATGGTTTGGTCCAAATTGCGATTACCCAATATAGTTTAAAAAATTACACTTTACATAATAGATCAATTAAGATTTTGGAATGTAATGAAATGATCAAATTACCCTCATATATATTAAAAATAAAAAAGGGAAAAATTCATCTACAACTTAGCAAAACAATCTTCTTCTTTTCAATCCACATCATCGTGAACTATTAGCCAATGCCACCATCTCTTCTGCCAAAATCTACCCACGTCACTAACACTAATAACCCCTTCAGTCTTTTTCTTCTTCAAACCCAAGCTACCAACTCCATGGGAACTAGTTTCCACCCAAACTAGCCACCACCAAAAATCCTGACTCCTTCACCACGTTAACTATTATTAGATCCAATTGAAGTAGCAACACCACTAAACAAACCCAGTCTAACAACCATGACCCTTTCTCCTCAAATAACAACAACCCACATAGACAACCATAACACAACCAACCTAATGACCTAAAGAGAGAAAAAAACAAAACCAGAAAAAGAAAAAAAATAAAACTTCTTGTTTTTAAATCTCTCATTTCAGGTTATTGGTGACACCACTAACATAAAGAAGAAGAAGAGAAGAAGGGTCACCTGATCCAGTAAATAACGCACCTCCCAAGCCATTAGGGCATTGATCCATGCGCCACCAATTATGGCAATGCATGAACTACACGTGTCTATGTTGCCTCCACTGTTACAACTGCCTCCAACAATTCTCGATCAACCCCAGTCACTCTTAAAGGTCAATTTCAAACACCAAATGCATTTTTGAACAACTTTTAATATTTGTGGTGTGTTTTGTAATTAATAATTTTAGTATGATTTTTTCTGACTTTATTAGAATTGAATGAATATTGGAGAAAGCATCTTATATCACTAAAGCTGATAAAAAAAGGTTGAATATAAGAAGAAGATTAAAGCCCACAATAAGGAGCAGGTAATTGGGTTGACTAATTGTTTATTTATCAGACAATGATCATGTTTATGGTTGAATTAATATGTTTTCTTCTTGAATTTTAAGTTGAAGGACCAAGGAAAAAGAGCAGATAGAGATCAATGATGAAGAGAAAGATAATTAAGAGGAAAGTTAGGAGGTTAGTGGTTCTAAATGTTGTTCAATTGTTTGGTTTGTGTTATTGATAGTTTTTGAATTGGTATAATTTAGAACTATTTGCAATTTGATGTAGCACGATGATGATGACGAGTAGGATTTAGACCTAGAAAATAGCATTGTCATGTAGGTTGTGATAATGTGTGAACATTTGATGCTAATGGTTGGGTATTTTTCTTGTTAATTTGTTTTCTTTCAGTTACTCTTTATCTTTTATAGGAAGGTTAAGTGTGTTGCTCCCTTTTGTTATTTTGTCCTTCTTCTTCTAAGGGAAAAAAGTTATTAGTTGTAGAAGGAAGAATGCCACTTGAATCAAAGTTTAATGAATTAGATAAATGTTATCTTTATATTTGATTATTCATTTATTCAATTATATATTTATGCCTTCTACCCTTTTCTAAAGAAAGAATATGATTAAAAAGGGTCAATTTTTGTCTATTTTCCTTTCGTTATTGCAATGTGTTACAGCCTTAGTTTTTTAAAAGGTTTGATGTTTATATCAAGAATAAGGGTGAATGGATGTGGTTTATTAATTTGGTTTGATGCCTATTCTCCCGTGTTTCTTTTACTTTTCGTTTAATGTTGTTTTTCTCGTCCTTCTTTTACTTTTGGTTTGATACCTCGGTGTGGTCATATTTATTTTGTTCAATTAGATGTATATATTATTAAGTAATGGTGATGATAAATTGATTGTTTGTGGCTAAAAATTGTGAATGATTTGGAAAAGATGTGATGTTTGTTTTTAGTTATGGTGATGAATAAATGGCTGCTTATGGCTGGAAATGGTGAATGATTTGGGAATAACATGATGTTTTTTATTTTATTTTATGGAAATGGTTAGTGAAAATCATATCAGAAGATGTTTAAATATTTAGAAATGGATGTAATTCTTATAATTAATAAGAGTTATCAATGGCTATTTCTTTTCAAAAATTTCCAACAATCATTTAGTGGCATTCTTGTTACTGTTTAGCTTTAAAGGCTCTTTAGTCATTAAATAAATTATAATGGTAGTTCTATAAATAACATGTTTATACTTCTAATATAACATGTTTACACTTCTAATATTTCACATCTCATAACTCAATCACGACCCAATCGTCTTGGGTCTCAATCCCACAAACATCATCGTCATCACAACCATAATATTTATAACATACATTGAACAACAAATATTATTATAGATGAATAAATGAAATAAACATGTATACATGAACACAATCATATGAATTTCAGAGTTAAGATTATATATTCAAGTTTAAACATCAATTATACAAATTAAGTTATATAAAAGTTGTAATATTATAGAATACAAGGATATACTCCCTAGAACCTAGATTACAAAAAGTGAACATAAGCTAGGATCTACTCCTGCCGTGCATGCGATGGTCCTGAAACAAAATACATATTATTGAAACATGAATATCACAATAAATATAGCAACACAAATATCTAACAATTCAAAAAGGCAAACATGCATTCATATTCTATTCGCTTCTATTTTCTAGTTTCTATTGGAACTCTTTCACATTCAATTGCTAAAAATCGTTTCCTCTTCCATTATCAACCTTCATTCAAGATTTCATAAGATCAACCACACGATTATTTCCACCTAACACATTACCGATACCAATTTCACCGGTATCATCATCATCTCGTAAGAGTCAATGCATAGCGATCCCTTTACCCGAGATCCTAACATACACTAAATGAATGCTAGCCAATACATGGTGATCCCCTTACGCGGGATCCTAACATACACTAATGTATGCTAGTCAAAACATGGTGATCCCCTTACCCGGGATCCTAACATACACTAAATGTATGCTAGTCCATGCCACATATCACACTTCTTATATTTTCTTTGTCAGCGATAATTTCATCACTTGACAATTCACACAAGAGCCATTCACCTTGAATGCACATACATTTAGAATATTATCAAAAATATCAATATCATCTTTCATCCTTTCACATAATATCCAACATTCGCTAATTCACATTTCACATCAATAACATATTAAATCATGTAATTTAACTAAAAAATATAGGTGCAGATCACCTACTTGTAGTAGAAGCTTTACTCATGCTCTCCTACTGTTGTTGCTGCACCACGCCTATGGTCCCTCCTGGTAATCAAAGACATATCTCATAAATTATCCTCATTCAAGGATACATTTTATAATAACCATATTAAAAGCCAATACAGGTCTTTCTTTTAATTATTCTTTTCTTTATATTTTATGTTTTCTCATTTCATCCATTAAAATCGTCATTCTTCGTCCCACCATAGCTATTATTACAAATTTCCATTTTGCATATGGCTCATTTATTTTGGAAATTAAAATGTAATATTGCATGTTCCCCAAAGTGAAAGGATCCAATTTTGACCCTTAACGATTCTAGATAGTCGCTTTAGCGACTTTCCGAATTTGTCAACAGAGGTTGTATTCCGACCTCTCCTTAAATTTTTGATTATATCGGGAGTTCTAGGAATCTGTTTCAAACGAGGTTGGTCTCGTTGGAAAGTTAAGACATGGGGCTATAAGTCCTCTGAAGGGAGGAGAACCCATTTTTGCCTCCAAGACACTCGAATTTACTCATCAACGAATCAAACCTATTACCCTATAGGGTCTGTCATGACCCAGTTTTGGTTGGTGACCCTTAAGTGGAGTTCTATATCTCCAAATTAAGGAAGACCAATTTCCTTAGTTATTCAACATCCAAAACTACAATTCCTGTGAAGGAACCTGATCCTAATTCCATCATCCTCCTACTAGACTTCTTTTCAAAGTCAGGAGATGAATCTGTCCAGATTCGTCAACTTTTCCATTTCCACACAACATTCACAATTCAACTTTCTCTCTTTTGTCTCAACCCTTAACCATATCACAAACCATATAAGAGTGTTGAAAATATCTTTGAGAGCCAATTTACTTTGTTTATTTAAATCTTCCTTTTTTTCCTCTTTGTTCTTCATATGGCCGACCACCCCTAACTCAATTACCCATACATTTTTCTTTGATGAATCATCATGATTTCTTACTCTCAATCACATACAATACATGAATTAACTTAATTTTAACAATTAATACATTTCTCCCAATTCAAGTATAAAAACCCTAATTAAATTTCAACACCAAGGCATCAATTCGTAATCGAATTTGAAATGACTTATAGAACCATGTTTAGAACTCCTTACCTGGTAAGAATCAAGATCTCAATCCTCAACCAGTCAAAAAATTTCAACTCCCCTTTTTCTAATGATAGTCACCCCTCCCTTCTCTCTCTACCTTTAAAATTTCTTATTAATCCCTTACCCACAAATATTTATTCTACCTACAAACTCAATCTTGGATGAGTTCTTGGGATTTTTGGTGTTTCTCTCTTGATTTGACAAGAACAAAATTAAAAACTCACTCCCTTCCTCTTGATAGTTGCTGCCGGTTTTGATGAGCAAGGAAGGGGGGTGTTTATACCTCATAATTTCTCTTATTTGCACTTAGGCCCCATTTCCTTTAAGTGTATTTTCCCCCCACATCTTTTCTTCTTATAATTAAGCTATACCTCTTTTCATTTCTTATAGTTCCACCCCTTAACTTCTTAGTTTAGTTCATTTTCTTTAATTTAATCTAACCCTCACTATTTCCGAGTTAAATTTATATCATCTCAAAATATTTCGTTCAGAAATTATATCCGAAAATTTCTGAATTCATATTTTATTTAAATCTGTACATAAATTTCTTCACTTTTATTTTCCATTTATTTAGTTTGAAATTTACGCAAACACTTATTTTCCTAGGGTTTATAGTGGTAGCCCCATCCAACCTTACCTACACAAAGAAAAAACATGGCCCTCTCTCTGCCAAATCAACTCATTATCAGCATACCCACGACGAGTATAGGCCATAACTGCAGCTGCATCACGATCAATACAGAATCCATCACCACCTTCTCCTCCCATCATCAGTCACGACAACGCAGCCGCTTCCCCTTCCTTCTCCCTTCACTGTGGCAGCGTCGTTAGTCTCCCTATATCCACAACAACCCTCATTTGTAGATAATAGAGAGGAGTAGATATGAAAATAGAAGAATATAAGTTACAATAGAGAAAGAGAGGCAGATCTGACAAAAAAAATTAAAACTGACAGATTTGTTTGTGTGATTTTTTGGTCTTGTAGGTGGCGGTAGTTCTTACCTCCAACACAAGAAGAAAGAAGAGAAGAAATCACTCATCATCCACTGGTTTTCTTGTCTTCACCGCCGATGGCGTGTGGGCTGACGGGCCGCCAGTGACAGTGGTTCGTGAGACCCATACATTGCCACTATTCCAGTAACTCAGAAACTTCCCAACATGTTCCTGAATTCCTAGCAATTTCTCCATATTGATTTGTGATTTTTCATAAATATTTAATGTGTTTGGATTATTTTGAATTTCGGTAATTTGTAAATTGATAATTATGGGTGTGCATGAATAAAATATAGTAAAAAAGAGAATGTGTATGTGTTTATTTTTTTTATTGCTTTTTTTTTATTTTGTGTTCAATGAATGACAAAAAAAAAAGGAAAGATAAAAAGATGAAAATTTTCAATTAATTAAATGTTTTTAATTTCATACGAGTCTTTCAAAAATATATATAAAAAATCATATCGTTAAGTATTTCCATATAAAAATTCAAAAGTATGTATTTTCATGTATTTTGGGATTTAATAACCAATTTACTGAATCCATGAGAATTTGGTCAATATTTCAATAACTGATAAAATTTTAATTCATGAGAATTAATGATTAATATTCTTGTATAGAATGTTGGACCTACAAGTGAGGCTGATATTTAAATATCAAGAGTTGATTAGAAAATTCTCAAAGTTATTCTAAATATTCACCAATTTTAATTAGGAGTATTTTCCACCATAATATACAAATTATAGAAAACCTTTTTAAAGAATTTATTTGGGTATGCGAGCCCATAATAAATTCTTAACATCAGATTTATTCAGACGAATAAATCCCCATCCTAAACCATACCGGTTAGAAACCCATCAAACCCTCTAAACCATATTAAGACCACACAATGAAGCTTACCTCAAGTATGCTAGTGGAGCTAATACCTTTCCTAGCCACAACCAGTCTCTTACCCTTAGAATCTCTTATAAGACTAGTATACCCGGGTTTCCTAGCGACCCTGAACCAAATAACTAGGTGGTGACTCCAACGACCCCCATCCCGACATCGTGCGTCCACGTGTGACACATTTATTTATAGGGATTAACGTCAAAAAAATATCGATGAGTCTCTTACTATTAAAGACCAAAATCATTTTTTCTTAAAAAAAATCACAAATAAGCATAGAAATAAATCTAGATAATTAATAGCATGCATAGAATAAATTTAAGAGAAAACACATAGCAAAAATAATCTTTCATTTGAAAGGATACAGTAAAGGTGATGTAGATTTTTTTTAGGCATAACTAATCCAATACCTGAATCTTTGAGATCAATGTTAATTTTAAGATTCCTAATTTCTTTAAATTACTAGGTGTGACTCCATTATTTCCCCCCCCCCTTTTAATTTTATAGAGTCTCGTATTCATCATGGTGTGATAGGCATCATCTCTCAAATCAAATTAGATATGCTAGAATTGATCGCTAAGAGGACCACTTTATCATTGTCTAGGATTTCCAAGCTATGATTTCGCCAAGCAATTAGCAATGCATTGAAACACATATAAAGCGAGTTGCTGGTTTAACTTAGTGAATTTATTTTATTTAATTATGTAGAAACCCTATTTTTTAAATTTGAGAGGTTTTTTCTAATAATGGTAAAGAAGATGAAAGTGATGAAGAAGAAATTTCTAATGATGCTGAAATGGAGAGTCAATATACTGGAGATGATTTGGACATTAAAATTGATGTCAATCCAAATAATTCAAGGAGTTTTGAGTTAAATAACGTTAACAATATTGGTGTTGGTACAAGTAGTAGCATTAATATTCATAATATTGATGTTGATACTAGTAGCAGTACTAATAAGCCTGTAGATGATAATGATCTTGATGAATATCTTAGGAATAATAAGGAAGATGAAGACAATGAAGTTGATTTTAGTTTACATGACACACCAATAGATTATTTATTTTAGGTTTGTTCATTGTTAGTTAATAAAAATATATGGATATGAATAATTGTTTGTAATTTTAAGTTACTTAAACCATGTATAAATTTTTACTTGAACCATGTATTTTAAGGAGCTGGAATTGTTGATGGAATTGCTAATTGTTTGCATGAACCATGTATGAAAAAAACATACTTACGATTTTAATATTCATTTTTATGATACGAGTTTACATTGCATTTTTCATGTCGTGTCAATAAAGTGTTTTTGACAACCTTGAAGTGCACTTTAGCCTCTCCTCTTTCTCACAAAACCTCTCCTCTCT
>Ga0307510_10001505_pt1 | contig 25714 bp, 22 predicted proteins | sample 12_EM_MG_FD_207224 | JGI IMG/M metagenome (GOLD analysis project Ga0307510, IMG submission 207224) | Populus trichocarpa ectomycorrhiza microbial communities from riparian zone in the Pacific Northwest, United States - 12_EM | ecosystem: Host-associated > Plants > Roots > Unclassified | place... | reverse complement strand
TCCGTCACCACCGAAACCGTGCGACGGGTTTATGCCGCGATGCCCACCGTCTTTGCGCGTGATATTGCGCGGGCAAAGGGCCAATCAATTCCGCCCCAGCCAGTGCCAACGCTTAAACGTGAGCGTCTGACAGACGAGCCCAAACTCGCCACAACGAAACATCGCGATACGGGTGATGGTAAGGCTGCCACCGGCATGCCACCGCCCACCACTCCTGCCCTCGCTCAGAAGTCTGCCCAACCATTCACGGGTGGTATCCCACAGGCAGCGATGCCCGCAAGGTTGGCACGGTGGGCGCGGTCGACATGTTGGACGTGGTGGATGTGGTGGACACGGCGGACTTGCAGACGCGGTGGATGTGGGGGACATGGTGGACTTGTGGACGCAGTGGGCCATGGACGTGATCAAGGACCCTGGGATATGGAAAGGAAGGACAGGGTATTTTGTAGTCACATAGGATCAAAAAATACCAGTATTTTCTGACAACAATGGGCGTGAAATGATCAAGAATCCACCATTAAGCCAAGATCATATGACATCAGATAGCAACAAGACTTTTGCCAAACGTTGGCTTCCATCGACACTATCTGATCAGGGCCTTGGTGAGCTGCATAAAGTCGAATGAAGTCACATAATGTCGACTCATTTCTCGTTGGGCGTGAGCGCTCGACTGACCCATTCTGTTCTCTGCGCCTCATTCGCGTGCCAGAGGAACTCAATAACGATTCAAAGCTGCGAGAAATTCTTTGGAACTTCAGTCGGTTCGACCCTGAGAGACGTCTCATACTCTCACAGAACCCTCACTTTTACAATCATCTTCCTACATCGCCGAATGCGAACTGGAGTGAATTCGACTCTAACTCGACTGAGGAAAATTGGCATACCAATCACACCCAACCGATCTATGTTCTCACCAATACCCCTGGTCGGGTATTCCTCGAACTCGGTCCCAATCCACGGGCATTTGACAACGTCTGGAACACGAACGAAACCCTCATTTTCAAAAGTTAGTGACTTGCACTACTTTAATTTTGCCCTTTGACATTTTCTCAGGCATCTGTGGGAAGCTTGAGGGTGAAGTTATTGTCGGAGCATCTGTTCAACACCACCTCTACTCGTGGTGTCACGTGGAGTATCTGGCATCGGAGCCGGGGATGGCCGTAGTTGGGCCAAACCAAAGCAGCACCTCGAACGACTGTGTGTCGGTAGCGAGGTGGATACACAAACTGCTACAAGCGTTATTCTCGCAAAATAATGCAAATGTTAAGATACGCATTAGTCAATGCACTGAACCTACGCGCGGTTGTGGTTGCAGAAGGCAGTAGGGAGAGCCTTGAGGAGTTTCTTCTCTCACGCGAGGAGAATGGACGGGAGGACATGGCATTGTAGGTTCCGACGGAGGCAGTACGGAGAGCCTTGGCCTGAAAGTTCTTCTTGTTCTACGCGAGGACATTACAGCGTCCTCGCGTCTAAACCTGAATGCGCCACCGGTTTGTTTACCGAATATTCTGGTGTATCTTTGTTTGAATCTGTATTATTGAAACAATGAACGTGCGCGAGACGACTAGAAAGGAAGAGGAAGTTGAACGATGACGACGAGACAAGGAAACCCCTCAAAAAAAAGGAAAATGTAACGTCCCGAAAAAAAAAGCCAAACTATGACAAACAAATACGCCCGTCCTCCACAGCCTGCCTGGCAAGAACCTCGATGAGGCGATGATGATATCACCATGGCTGTGGCGGTACTGGCGCCTGCGCGTCACAAGCGGGTCTCACCACATTACACTGTAAGGTGGCACCTTTGTGAAAAGCTCGCGCGACGGTCATATGAAGCGGTGAGCACCATACCCCGGACGTTCCCCCAAACCTAATCCGCACACTCCTCGATCACATCCTCAGATACGAGCACAATTCCAATTCCTCCTCCTGAGAGGGTACAGTATCATGGTCTTGGTCCTTTCTCACACGTACAGTATTCTGTATAGCCAAGCTCACGTATAGCTTTGTGTCGTGGCCAGGACCGGCTCGTGTAACTGGCCAACAGTTGTGTTCACGGGTTCCGGTGGACGTGGTCGCGTGGAGGCACGTTTCTCCTCGTCCAACTCCTTTCCCATGTTCGGGGCGGAACAGTGAAGAACGATACTCCACCGTAGATGTGCGTCCCATCGTGGGCATTTGTTGTGAGTCTAGCGTATTTCTTCGAGTTGCTGGGCAGGTTGACTCGTGGTCTTAGACGCCGTGCTGGTACGTATTCGCTTCTGCCACTTGTATTTCGAGGTGAAACTATCCGGATACAGCGCTATCGGATTTTCGGCTGGAATACGCTTCACGATGTTTCCTGCTGGATGCCGGAACGAAGGGGAATGGCTCACAATGACCATTGTCAGTTTGTCACTTCAACCCTGTTGCCCCTACAAGTAGAGTAAGCAGCAATGGGTCAAGAAGGTGGCCGTTGAAAGGGTCCCTGGTCAGGAAAGCAGCGCCATTACTGCCAGTGGAAGTTACACACCTACTGGTTCATGGAATACCATGTTGCTCCGAGAGCTGGCAGTACGCCACTCCGCAGCTCCAAGGAGCGCTCCGCTGGAGGTCCGTGGTTCGTCCGTCCTTTGATGCCAAGCAGACTCTATCCGATTCAACTCAACCTGAAACTCGACCCGGTTTCTCTCTCTGCTACACCATCCTACTACTACTGTACTGTATGTCTAATTCAATTATCTATGGCATCCGTTAGTACACTTCACGTTTGGCTTTCACGGATAGACCAAGACCATCATAACCAAAGGACCCCAACAATATTTGCATTGGTGCATTTTCCCTTTCACCTCGGGGTCTGTCGATGAAGCCCTCCTTGCCACGTAAGTTATTCTCAGCTCGGCGTTAGTCTCAATGTACCCCTTGACGAGATTGGGGACCAAGTTCAATATGACAGAGCAAGTCACACCATACCTCTGACGTCATCTACATGCTATACAGGTTCCCCGGGTCCGAGGTCGCCTATGAAGCGTCGAATCTGGTACGGACATGATCACCATCTCTCGCGAAATCTCGACAAGTCCTCGATCGACTACTTGAAAGTCATCTGCGACTCATTAAGGACAACCACTACTACCACGACCCGTCGAAAGACTTCCTATGGGAGCATAGACATGGCTGTCAGTCAACATCGATTAACACTCTCCCGACATTCCGGGTCTCTAGGGGTCTTGCTACTGGCTCACGCAAGGAAAAATCTCAGCGCTAGGAAATGACGGTTTACTGTTTGGCGGTGCTACCGATGGGATGTCTGACTGCACCCCGAGTACGTGCTCATCGTTATGCTTGCCCCACCGGTCCAATGAGGCATTGACCTTGCATAGTACCCCTCTGGCTTCCTTCCGTGGCTCTCTCCCCCACAGCCCCAAATCAAGAGCAACTACAAGAAGGACGGTGGTGTGACCGATTTTCTGCGGGTGGATATCATACATCATCGGTTCGGCTGGATGAGTTGAGCGGTTGTTGGTTCGGATCGAGAGGTTGAGCCGAGACGACCTACCACATTCCAATGCTATAATCCTTTCCTACGACAGTCTGATTGTTGACCTCCACTTGGTATACCCTTTTCTCTATTCTCAAGCATTATACCCAATAGCGGGGTGTCAATGTCCGCCTACCGGTGACCTAACTATCGTGGTGGCTGCTTCCATCCAATCTCTCTATGGGTGTTTGACTGTAGGCCCCGGTGGAATACTGGAAAATGTGTTGTTTAGGGGCGGCAAGAGCGAAGTCCCAGCGACCCATCATCGCCCTGGAGGTCGAGTGTCAACATAGGCATGTAAGGCCAACCGGACTCTATCCGATTCAACTCCGCCTGAAACTCTAATCATTGGTTTTCTTCTCTTTCTGCGACACACTCAACAACTACTGTACAGTATGTCAATTCGATTGTCCATGGCTTTCATTTATGTGCCCTTCAGTTTCTTTTTCCTCTTCTACAGATACAGTAGACCAAGGTCGTCATCACCAAGGCCACCTACAGGCTACAGAGTTGGCATCTGGCCATTTCCTTTTTTCACATCGGAGTTTCAAGTTGTTTCCCAACCAAGGCCTCTCCGGCATGTGTTCTTGGCTCAAATCAACGTGTCGTTTATCTCGACGGAACCCTAGGCAAGATTTGCGACCGCGCCCGAGATACTAAAGTACAGTGAGTCACCTCAAAATATGTGGATAACATATACCTCCGACGGGACCTACACACAGTACAGGTCTCCCAGTCCGACTGCAAAGCGTCCCATCCAGGACGAAGGACTGACGAAGGATCATGATCCTTTGCGAAATCTCGACCAATGCTCAGGCTGACTACCCGAAAGTCATTTGCGACGCATTCAGGACAATCGCTTCTACGACGACTCGTCCGCTGGAGGATTCAATACGGGACCTTGCTCCATTTCCTTCGCCGTCGCCATGAGCAACAGTCTCCCGACATTACCCAGAGCCTCGACCTTGGCCCATCGAGGAACGCAGCGCGGTGAAAACGTGGCATCCTGTTTGGCTATGCCGCCGATAAGACGCCTGAGGGCATGCTCGCCGTCGCGCTTGCCTATAGATAAGCTTATCGACATTGGGCATTGACCCTGGTACATCGCTCTGGCTGTAGGTTCCCTCGCTAGTCCCAAGTCAAAATCCAGTACAATAAAGGCAGCATTACAACCGACCCTTTGCGTGTGGACACCCTCGTTATCTTCGCACGGGTTGGGTACGTAGAGTTTAAGCGATTGGGTTGGGCTGAGAGGTTGGGCCACAAGGATGGACTTTGACGACCTGCCACATCTCAACCTAACACTGTTTTCTTTGTCCTACGACTGTTCGGTTATATTGCTAATCCAGCACCATGTTTTCTTTGCTTTGTATGCGTTGTACAAATGTTCCCTGAAATTGTATACATTATAACTTTTATGACCACACGTCTTTGTATTCTTGACGAAATACTATGTCCGCATACCCCTCAGTGTCTCCCTTTCTCGCTCGGATGCGGGGGCATGAAACAATAAGCGGCGAGTGGGCAAGAATCTGGGCCACCCTGCGCCCGCTCCCCCAACGCATTTATTTGGCCATGTTTATGTAAATAGAAGGACCAAATCGTGAGCGCCCTGGGCCCGTCCGAATCAACGAAAACGTCGTCGCGTCCTTTCTCTTGCCCAACAAGATTACAATTATCTCAGGGCATACTGTAGCAAAAACCATACCTGTGCGTCGACGCATACGGAGCGTTTAGTTGCCTTAGCCGACACGGTGGAAAGCCCACACGTTTGAACCACGTGTTGTTAATTTTGTTGATTACGGTTAGTACCGGAGTCCGGACTACCCCGTGGGTATTTGAGTAAACCGAGTCACGATTAACGGAATCTGGATCTGGCGGCGCGCGCGGCGATGTCACTCTTCCCGTCATCAAGAAAAGGCGCCGTGAGTACATCCCCAATGAACGAAGCGGGGTGGCGCTGCGCCTGCGGATACACAGAACCGGGGAAAACCCAGTCAGTACCAAATACGGGACGCAGCACAGTACAGTACGACATTCAAGTTGCCTATTGTACTGTAACACCGGGGAAACGGGATCATTCCTCATTCTACACTCCGCAGGCCATCACTGTCATGACACAAGGGTGTAGTCTTTGGCTCGGTAACCTACTCTACCCTGCATGGCGCCTGAGGTCCATTCAAGAGTGACACTAGCACCATCGAGTCGTCGAGAAGACGCTTGGTGCCAACAGAATCTCCGAACACACCCTCCTTTTTTCGCATTTATTCGCCCAAATAGTAAACGAAATCGGATCGTACAACACCCCTCATCTCGTAGAGCCAATATATTTCACGCGCCCCCTCGCTGTGTTCTCCCTCTGTGCGTCGTGCGCTTGACAGCGAGCACCTCAGACGGAAGTCACAGACAGGAGAGTGGGATGGAGTCCAATCATACACCGCCCGTGTTCCCCGACCTCGGTCGCTTCCTCGCACTGTCGGTCGTGTCTAAACCCGCCGACGAGGGACGTTGCGGCCGCGTGCCCATCCCCTCTGCGCATAAGGATCGGCGTCGAATATCGTTTCAACGATGTCCGCTTGGAGAATCAAAAAGCGCTCTGGCTTACCTGCAGCCTTGATGTCGCCTTCTTTCGGATTGGATCGTCGTCGCCGGCGCTTGCGACTCGGCTGATCGACGACGCCGTCAGAACGAGGGCTATCATCACCGCCCGCCCGCCCCGATCCCTGCATGGAGGCGTCGGCCTGTGGCGGTGGCATGTCTCGGGCAGAGTCGCCTGGATCCTTGGCAAGATCGCTCGACGGATCAGGCCCCGCACATTCCGAAGCGGTATGCGAAGGATTACCAGTTGTGGGCACCCCGGACGGCGGGCGGGCGGCGGCGGCGGTGGGCGGCAGGAGATATTCCTTACGCACGGTCTGGTACGCAGCTTCCACTTGGGACCGCATGAGCTTTCTAAGCCACTTTGTAACGACTTCGATATCCTGGTCCCTGTACACGCCGCCCACATAGGCCTAGGCACGCTTTTCAGAGGGTGCCCTCCTTAATGGAAGAATGCTACTACCTTGAAGACAGTCACTTCGGGTTGCAATACTGGTTAAAGACGTAGACGTGAGTGCGCAGATGGTGGCTATACCTTGTACGCTGTTATTATCCCTGAGGCTGCTAGCTTGGCGTTCCGGGAGTTTGAGCTTCTTGTGCAGTCCATACCGCACGCAACTAAACGTATGTCATCAGGTGCAACCCATGTGGTGAGGGATAAGGAATCCGTTACATCTCTGCGAGCACGTTTTTGCTCTTAACATAATCCCTCACTTTCTATACAACCGCAACGTGAGACTAGACCCGAGGCGATGATACCGTATCGGCGAACCGAGGCAGGACCAACTCGCAGACGTGGATGGAGGTCCTGAATAAGGTTGGTAACTGCAAACCCGAACACTTGATCTCCGATGTGCCCCAATCTTATAGAGGCATTCAGCGAGATGATCGAGGTAGGACACTAGTAGCGACGGACTCACTCTTCATTATCGGTGCTTGGATCGTTCTCAGGCGCCTGGGAATGAGGCCTGTGGTCGGCCAGGCTGGGGTGGGTGAAAATGCGCTTCCGAATTCGCTCAGACTGAATCTTCGGAAGTTGTGGCAGTATGTCAACTGTAAAGCTGGGGCCAGCAGGAGAAGAACGGGTCGAGGGGCGTCCTGGGGAAGACATGGCAGGGGGAATGGTCAAGGGGACTGCCAGTGGCAGGTCTGAATGATAAAAGGAGTCGAAGGTAAGGGCAGCGTTATGCCTCGTGCATCCAGACCTTCTGGGAACATGCTATACTAAGGTTAGACTAACAAATGGTCGGCACCGGCCATCCGATATACGACTGTGTGAAGGTACATGCCTGTTATCAGAGCATACCTTATCCCGTCAAATTGTGACAGCGTGAAACAGGGGCCATTGATTCGGTACTATAAATCTTAATGGATTCACGGGTAGAGCATCCAAGTGTTGGTAGTCGGGCGTGGTCCTCATTCAATCACTGATACAGTTAGTGCCGAACCGCAGCACGACGACTCGGCGTGGTTATCGAACGCACGAGAGAGTGGGCCAAATAGGGTGTAGGGATCACGAGTCCTGCTCTTTGAATGTTCCTCGGCTCCTTTTGCACCAGAATTTCTTGACGTGGTCATGAGTTCACAATGAACCCCTTTTTGCACCTACCATGTTATCAGCTCGCCGCTGTCACGGTCGCCGAGGTGATTAATAGTTCATTTATCAACGCGCTTCTAATGAAGCTCCATACCATTGGAACATGAGTGGCGATCCGCGCCTCATTCATGGTTATTCCGTATACAGAATTTATGATTGCCACTTGCCAGTGACCCAGATGCCCGAACGGGCTTATGATGGATTGTCCGGCGCGCAAAGCTTCAAAGTTCATTGTTCCGATATCGGATGCCGATGTCCTGACCTTCTATTGCATTAATATATAAAGATATAGTGCAGAGCGTACTTTGACACCTTCCATAGCAGCTTTCTAATCGCTTTCACATGGGTCACGATAGGGCTTCGAATAGGCACAGCATCCCGAGTATTGAAGCCTTGAAAGATTTATACTGTGCAATGCTTCTGGGAGGTAGATACACCTGGGACACAGCCGGGAGTACACCCGGATTACGAGTGTATCTTTCGGAGGCGGCAAGGGGTGAGTCCAAAATTGTGGTGTCCGCTCCGGTCCGGAAGCGGCCGGAAGTCCCGTCAACAGGTGTTCTCCCATCTCGGCACAATAACCCCTACAAGGCTACAACCACCCTAAACTGTACAGCCAAAAGGTTCCATCACGGTCCTCGATCGCAGCGACGCCGATTTATGATATAGTCGGGGATTCATGTGAAAGGACAAGAGGGGTCTGGACCGAGGCCGAAATCGGATATTCATAGTAGCACATCCTGGTATCCAGCTGCCACTGGCACGAGCACTGGCACGAGGATTCAACACAATATACCATGGTCTTTGTTCGTGGACAATACATCTGCGTAGCGGAACTGGCGTATATTGAACCCGCAGTATACCCGAACCGAAGAAGCCGCTCGAATGCCGAGGGAGAGCGCCGGTTCAGGCGCCCGGCCCGTACGTCACATGTCCACACTCGAACTAAGCTGTCAGCCTTACAGTTGCAGACACGTCAAAAGCAAGCAAGCTTAGCCTGGATCTTGTGGATTCTAGCACTTCCGTCAAACTTTTTGGGTGATGATGGCCGTAGAGTTGCTCAGCGCAATAACTTACAGGCCGATCACACGGCGACCGCTTGAAAGCGACATCACTCGATGCAGCTTACAGTCTCTTGGCATAATCTCGGACAATTGGGACAAGTTGTCCGTTCGTCTCTGTCAGCCTAACCCTAATTGCTGAGATTCCTTGCAGAAAACTGCGTGTCGTTCCTCGTTGCTGCACTTTGCCGATTTCAACGTGGGATAGCTCAGTTAGCTGTCGCGGAAGTCTTCTTGGACTGCCAGCTTTTCCCTATTCAAGTGGTTCGACATGGATGCTGAACTACCCTGTTCAAGGTTAGCAAGAATCGCAAGTCGGACGGTACAGTGGCCAGGTTCTTCAACACGTTACTGTAGCATGTGCACCTCTCAATGAGGTGGTCTGCCTAACATACTTTTCGCGCCTTTGCGGGAGCAAACCTGTGACAACCCCTCTTTAAGTTAGCCCGGACTGTGCGAGTCGAAGCTTGGATATCCCTTTCAGGTTAGGATGATCCTTAGTCCGGATGCTGGTGTCTTCGGCCTTCTCCGTGGCACAAGGCCAACGCATGGGGTATGTACATGCTGGCGCCCAATATAAGTATTGCAGGCGCTCTCTCCTTCAGGAGGTTGGAGGTGGCAAAGGGCGCTTCCTCGGTGACCAATCAAAAGTCTCATGTATTGATTACTGTGCTCTACCATCAGCACAAGGTCCTGATCAGCTAATGGCCCAGATTTCCTTTGGCCCGCGTCCAGCACTAACCTTTCTCACCGCCGAATCCTAGATCCCCGCTTACCCCTGGAGGTACCAGAAGACGGAACCTCGCCTGCCCGCCCGCACGGTGCCCAGGGACCTGTGTAGGCGGTCCCTATCAACGTTCACGTACAGAGACTATGACAATAGATGGGGGGTGCATCACCGTCACCATTTATTACGAGTTTCTGATGTGCGCCCTCGAGTTCCAAGCACTAGGTTGTGTTATTCGCACGTTCTTGCCTCCACTTAAGCGTCTCCAGAGAGAACAGCACTGCAGTCCCGCAGACTTCATCACCCGTTTTCCGAGGTTTAGATGATGATACGCCGTTTACACCACCAATGGGTACGTCTCTCTCGCCCCGTCTCTCTTGCTCACCCACTGGCACGATTCCGGGCGTTTGGAATCCCACCTAGTTGATCCTCGGATGATCTACCGGGGCCAGGTAAAGCAAGCCCAATGTTCGTATATGCATGGGCAGAGTGCCCTCCACTCCGGGCCCTCCTTGAGTTCGTTCTCTACTTGTCATTGTAAGGTGTGCCACGCCGCTGCATGCGGAAGGCGCTCGCATACGGGGGTATTGGCTGACGCTGACTCGATCCCCGCGAGAACCTCATCTCCCACTTGTCTATCTTTTCGCATTCGTCATTTCGTATTTGTCAGCGGTGCCACCATCGCGTGCCCATTCCACCTCCGATTGACATCGCTACACATTCGCCTTGCGGACATCACTTGCTTGATCACCATCATCACGCTTGCACCGTACTGCCTTCCCACTCCTCCTTTTCAAGTGTCCTTCGCCACTATCCAGCGATCCCCTCGCCCCGACGCACCGCCTCAAAACCCTTTGTGCTTGCTCCCAACCTTGGTTGATGCAGCCCATACCCGACGCGGTCTCCCTTCCGCGAACATAGATGGATTTCGTACGCTTCCAGTCTCCTCGATTTACTATTGTTCCCTCTTTCTGGCAAGAGCACTCTTCTTCTTTTAGCATCCACAATTCCTCCCTTCTCGGCTTCCCCTGTCCTGTGTCCCTTCGCGTTTCATGTTTTCTTTCATCCACTTCCCCTCACCTGTTCTCCCTCCTTACTCTGTGCTCCGGCTCGCGCGTTTACTTACACTTTGATTCGATGACCTCGGACGGCCACTTGTAGATTACTGATGTCTGCCTTGTAAAAATACCGTGTCTCTGATCTGTCTGAAATCACCATCTTGTCCCTCGCGTTTCCTCCTCCTTTCTCTGCGTGCGGCGTGCCATCGCCCTTTAAGCTCTCTCCTCTTCGACTTTTCGACGTTGACTCCGAAGCCGCCGTGCCGATCAACTCAAACGTTCGAAGAACTCAAACTTCTCAACTTCTTGCCTCCTCGCCTCAATTCGCCTTGGACCACTTATCGTCATCAAATCACCTCACATATATCGCGTGGCTCTTCCTTTCTCGGATCAGCTACTGACACCTTTCTCTATCGCTCCTCTAGACCCAGATCTGCCCCTCGAAACTCTCTCGCGGGATTTACTACCTCGCTTCATTTGGCTGCCCCAGAGAGGCAGATTTTGGGTTTTTGATCTATTGTTCCTAGTCCTTGATCCCTTTGTCCTTGGTTGCTGTCGGCAACCCCTTTTATGAGCAAGCCCTACAGGGACCCAGCCACTGGAAAGTTCGCCAAGAAACCTGCCAACCCCTCAGTACCGCTCTCTCCTAGCGCCGCCGGCACCTCATCTCGCATTCCTCTCGTCTTTCCTACACCGCGTTCTCACCCCATTCCCGGCTCTTTTGACTTGCCAGCCTCCCCCGATCGCACATCTGATGCTTCCGACACCAAATCTCCGAGATCGCCCAGCAAATTAGCATCCTTCACCACCTTCTTCGACGCCTTCCAGCGCGTGCGATCTCTTTCGCCTGATCCTCAGTCACCTGAATCTCAGATCCCCACTCTCCGCTTAGATCCTCTCGACGTCACCGAAACATTGGTCCCCGTCTCTCGCTCCATTGTAGACTCGCTTAGTTGCCTTGCTGCCCAAGGATCTCAGGAACCCTCGCCCACGTTTGCGTACACTCGGCTTTCTCCGCCACAGCCCTCGCCTGCGTCCTTGTCTTCCGCCACCCCTAGCTCAGTTTCCTCAGTCTCGGCCTCCCAGTCCTCGTCTCCTGCGCTCGCCCCTCTGACATCTTCCGCGCCTGCCCTTGCTCCGCCCTCAACATTGCGCCCCCTTCCTTCCCAGTCGCAGCCAGTCCCGCCTCCTTCCGCTCTTGCCACCGCGCCGCCGCTCGCCAACAGCCACCAGCCACTCGCAGTCTCAAATCCGCCACCAGCCGTCTCCACTCCTCAGCCAGCCCAACTTGCACCCCAGCCTCTCGCTCATCCGCCTGTACCTCCAGCCAACCCACTCGCACCTGCTCCTCCCGCTCCTCCAGTTCCCCCACTTGCTCCCGTCCCAGTTCCGCAGAATCAACCTCCAATGGCCAACCAACCAACCGGCTTAGCAGCCATGCCAGGACCGCGCTCAAACGACGCGCCCCACTTTTCCAACGACACCATTAACCACTTCTCAGACTTCATCCACAAGTACGAGGCACTGGCTAGGGCTAATGGCCTCACTGACGACGAGAAGGTCAAGGCCATCTTCAGATATATCGCTCCGAACCTAAGGAAGTTCTGGAAGAGCCTCAACGGGTATCAAAATCCAACTAACTGGGGACTCTTCCACGCCGCTTTAGAAGCCATGTATCCGGACACCTCAGCAGCCACACGTTTCGCGAAGAAGGCCCTTCAAGAACTCATCTACAAAACTTCTCGCTCTCGGATGACCAACGAAGATGACGTTCTAGATTACTACCGCCTTTTCCTGGAGCTGAGTAACCCCCTTACAGAAGCGCGCCAGCTATCAGACAATGACCGCGATGCCAAGTTCTTCAAAGGCTTTCACCGGGATGACAGGGAGATTCTCTCTGGTCGCCTCTTCACCATGAAGCCTAACCACCCGCAGGATAAGCCTTATGAGCTCGCCGACGTCTTCAAAGCTGCCAGAGGGTACTTTTCTAACGCACAGTTCTACCGGCCCAAGTTGCGCCAATCTCGCGACCGATCGCGCAACGACTCCGACGACGACTTCGACTCCGATTCCGACTCGGACCCCAACCACAATTCAAGAAACCCCCGCCGCAACCACGATTCCCATCGCAGGTTCAACTGTGGTGGCTCCGACGGACGACACTACGATTCCCGTCATAGGCGCGGCTGGGACGACTTCGAGGAAGACTCACACAATGAAGAACCCCGCCGCGAGCACAAACGCAACCATTCCTGCGACCGCGACCACCGGGTGTGCGATCCTTACTGCAGCAGCAACCCTCACAAACGCAGTAGCCGCCGCGACCGCGAGCCTCATGACCGCGACTGTCGCCGAAGCAACGACCACCACAACCATTCCCGCGACTCAAGCCCTCAGCACGCACCTTCCACCCCCGCTACTCAGACCAAAGTCGTTCGCTTCAAAAAGCACAAGGAGGACCAGGAGATGGGAGACTTGCTAAGCCAAATGCATGGTCTTAACATCCGGGACTCCACTTACGCTATTCTCCATGCACAGCTCTGTCGCCGATGGCCCACCATAGCTAACGACTACCCCAGGCCAGAACTCGTTTCCGCCGCCCCACAGCCCGCGACCTATTCATACCAAGCTCCGCCGGGAGCACCCAACCCCAACACCTTGCCGCAGTGGTCGCGAACCTCTGCGCCAACCACTTCGACCCCAAGCTTCGACGACCCCAACTCGTTCTTCTGAACCCGACAGCGCTCCGAAGGATGCGCCTTCTGCAACCAGAACGGCCACCACATCTGCAAGTGCAACCTCGCCGAAGAATACGTCCGCTCCGGCCGCGCTTCCATTCGCGGCGGACGCATCCACCTACCGAACGGTGACCCAGTACCCAACGACGGCACCGGACGTGGCCTTCAAGCGGGAATTGACTCCTGGCTTGCCGGCAGATCGACCAGCACCTCAGCAACCCCGCCAAACTTCGCCGCACCAGCACGCGACCCGCCTCAGCATGCCTCCCTTATCACCTCCACTAGCCGCATCGAAGAGGTCGCTGACTCCTACATATTTCAGGTAGCGGGAGTATCGAGCCTCAGGCTCCCCGCCGACTCTGACCCCGACACCGACCCTGATATGCCCGGGCTCGTTCCTGAGTCCGATTCCGACATTGACTCTGACATTCCTGCTCTCACTCCTGAGTTGGACGACGACTCCGATACCTCTGACTTCGACGACATATTCAAGGTCTTTGCAGCAGAGAAGAAGAAACGCGCTCACAAGCCCTCACGCCTGCCCGAAGCCGCTCCGCAGAAAACAGCGTCGTCCTCACAACAAACCAGCCCGCAGAAGTCCACGCCCAGCGCCGCCCCTCAGAGCACCACACAGCTCGACCCGCCCAAGCCTTCATCACAGATCCGTCCGCGCAGCCCCGCGTCGACCGATCTCCCGAAATCGGCCACACCAATCGACCCGCCAAGACCCCCGTTGCAGACCCGTCCGCGCAGCCCTGCGCCGACCGATCCCTCGAAGCTGGCCGTCCCGATCGATCCTCACAAGCCCGCCCCTCAATATCGTTACCAATCCAATGCCAAAGACCAACGCCTCATCGACGACTTAGTCGCCTGGCTCTGGCAGGGCAACCTCTCTCAAATCACTCCAGCACACCTTTACGCCGCCAGCCCAGCAGTACGCAAGGAGATTGCAGAACGTCTCCGCGTCCGCCGAATCGAGGTCGCAAGCTATGAGGATGCGCACAACCTTGCACCGGCCACCGCTGAGTGCTCATCGTCCCCAGAGCCTCATCTAACACGTATACCAGAACCAGACTACTCCCTCCCCCTGCAAGAGATCAATATCAGCTTCGGCAACGGCGTCTCCAAGCCAGGTCTCTTGGACCCAGGTTCTCAGATTGTCGTCATCCGACAAGACTTGGCGCAAGAGATCAACGCGCGCATCAGCCCCAGACTCCGGATAGAGATGGAAGGTGCAAACGGGTATACTAACTGGACTCTAGGTTGCGCCGAGTTCCTCCCGATGCAGGTCGGCGGCGTCCCATTCAAACTGCATGTGCATGTAGTCGAGCGCGCCCCCTTTTGCTTGCTCCTTGGCCGCCCCTTCTCCCGCCAACTTCTTTGCCGCATCGAGGACCTCCCCGATGGGAAGGTCGAGGTCTCAGTCCGCGACCCACGCGACATTTCTCATCGCGTTTACGTCCCCTCCCAGCCGCGCAAGATACATGTGGCGACCCTTCGCATTTCTTCTTACGCTATCGATCATTCATTCCCTCCACTTGCTGATCCGATCTTAGAGTCATCGGCCGCGCTTGACGCATGCTCGGAGCCACTCGATCACACGACCATCGACTCCCTGGTTGGCCCCCTCCAGTTCGCGCGGATCCCGCAAGGGTGGGCTGACACCATCGCCACTGACGCGCCTTCCGAGCCGCCCGATCTTGTGACCATCGAGTCCCCGATTGGTCCTTTGCAGTATGCCCGCACCCCTCAAGGATGGGCCGACGACATCGCCACCGCTCCTCCTTCCTCACCCAACTCTCTCCGCGACCTCTCCCCATTCCTAGAAGACAACGCCGTCCCGGTCATGCGCGATCATCATCGCGAAGGCCTTCCCACCAACAAGCCGCATGCGACGCGAGCGGATGCCTTTCGGGTGTCATCTTACTTGTATAATCACATGCCTTCGCTTCAGCACCACAAGGCCTCCCTAGCTTACAAGAAAGTCGCCAAGAAGGTCCGCCCGGTTCCCACCACCCTTCCAGAAGACTTTCGCAATATCTGCCGCATCCCAGAAGACCCTCTGCTTTCTCTCCCACCACTTCCTATCCATCCTCCCGACTTTGTCCCTGGCCAACGTCTCACCCAAGAACGTCTTGACGCTTTGGAACTCAATAGGTTTGACTTCCTATGGCCAGAGGAACTGAAGTTATTACAGCACATCCTCCTCCTCAACGAAACCAGACTCGTGTGGACCGACGAAGAGCGAGGTCGGTTCCGCGACAAGTACTTCTCCCCAGTCAAGATACCAGTCATCGAGCATGTCCCCTGGGCTCACAAGAACATCCCGATCCCCTATGGGATCCTCGACGAAGTCATCCAGATCTTCAAAGATAAGATCGCGGCTGGTGTTTACGAGCCTTCTGATGCTTCCTATCGCTCACCCTTCTTTTGCGTCAAGAAGAAGAGCGGCGCCCTTCGCCTAGTCCACGATCTGCAACCCCTCAACGCCGTTACCGTTCACAACTTGGGTGTCCCTCCGCTTACTGACCAAATCATAGAATCCATGGGCGGTCGAGTGTGCTACGCCATCCTCGACCTTTTTGTTGGCTACGATCACTGGACTCTCGACGTTGCCTCACGAGATCTGACCACCGTCCAATCCCCCGTTGGCGCCGTCCGACTGACTTGTCTTCCACAGGGCTGGACTAACGCAGTCGCTATCTTTCATGACGACGTTGCCTTCATCCTAGCCCCCGAGATCCCTCACGTTGCCCACACGTTTGTAGACGACGCCGCTGTCAAGGGACCTCAAACTCGCTACGAGACGGAGGATGGTAACTATGAAACCATCCCACAGAATCCCGGAATCCGCAGATTCATCAGGGAGCACCTCCAAGACGTCCACCGCATCCTCCATCGCCTTCGCTGCGCCGGAGCCACGGTCTCCACGAAGAAGCTCGTCATTGCAAGCCCCGAAATCGTCATCCTAGGGCACAAGTGCAACTACGACGGCCGCGTTCCGGACGAGTCCAAAATCGCGCGCGTTTGTGACTGGCCCTCTTGCAAAACCCTCTCCGACGTCCGCGCTTTCCTTGGTCTTGCAGGCTTCATGCGCATTTGGATCCGCAACTACTCAGCACTCGCCCGCCCCCTTGTCGACCTCACTCGCAAAGGCACCACCTTCGTTTGGAATGAGGAACATGAGTCCACCATGCAGGCACTCAAAGATGCCATAATTACCTTATCCGCACTCATCTCCATTGATTACGATTCTGATCGCCCCATGTTTCTTTCAATAGACTCATCTTGGCGCGGAGTGGGGTGGATCCTCACTCAAGAGTGCGCCGATGGCCGCCGCCACCCCGCCCGCTTCGGCTCCATCTCATGGAACGAACGCGAGAGCCGCTACTCGCAAGCCAAGGTTGAGCTCTATGGGTTGTTCCGAGCCCTTCGCGCCCTCCACCTTTACACTGTCGGAGTCAAGAACCTCGTTGTCGAAATGGATGCTCAGTACGTCCGAGGTATGCTCAAGAATCCCGACATTCAGCCCAACGCCACCATCAATCGGTGGATCGCCGCGATTCTACTTTTCGACTTCAAGTTGGTCCACGTCCCCGCAGAGAAACACCATGGACCCGATGGCCTGTCGCGGCGCGAGCCTGCTGACGGCGAGAGCGAAGACGACAACCCAGAAGATTGGATCGACGCTACCCTATCCCTCGGACTATGGGGAGTGAGTTTGACTCATGCCGACCATGCTGACCAGGCTGCCGCAGTATGGACGCTCGCCTCAGGACTCCCCGCCGACACCACTATCGACAATGCCTACACTGACATCACCCACGCCGACTTCGACAACCCCGACTCACCCATCTCAGCCAATCCTAAGGCGCACAAAGCGGACGAAGAACTCAAACTCATTCACCGCTACCTTTCCACGCTTCAGCAGCCCGACCACCTCGACGACACCGCGCGCACTCGCCTGCTCAAACGGGCCAAGCAGTTCTTCCTCGCTGATGACCGGCTCTGGCGCCGACAAAACCAAGGCCGCCATCAGCTTTACATTCCCCCCCATCTTCGTGTTTCCCTCATTCGCGACGCTCACGATAATCTCGGCCACAGGGGCTTCTTCTTGACTTGTTGCACCGTCTTAGATCGATTTTGGTGGCCCTCCCTCGAGCACAACATCAAGTGGTACATCAATACCTGCCATCAATGCCAGCTCCGCCAAACTACCAAGATCCGCATACCACCCACCGTCGCCGTCCCTGCCCCACTTTTTCGCAAGGTACACGTCGACACTATGTTCATGCCTCCTGCCGGTGGCTTTCGTTACATTACCCAGGCTCGTTGCTCTCTCACCGCTTGGCCGGAGTGGCGCGCCCTACGCGTCGAAACTGGGCACACCTTGGGTATGTTTCTTTTCGAAGACGTCTTATGCAGATGGGGTGCCGTTGAGGAAATCGTCACCGACAACGGTACTCCCTACATCGCTGCCTTGGACTGGCTCGCGGACAGGTATGGTATTCGCCACATCCGCATATCCCCATACAACTCCCGCGCCAATGGCATCGTCGAGCGACAACATCAGACAATTCGCGACTCCCTCATCAAGGCTTGTGAAGGTGACGACTCAAAGTGGCCAACTCGCGCAACCCACGTCTTCTGGGCCGACCGCGCCACCATCCGCAAGTCGACCGGCTACTCCCCCTTCTACATGGCGCACAGGGTCGAGCCCCTCCTTCCTTTTGACATCACTCTCGCGACGTTTCTTGCCCCTAACCTCACTAAGCCGCTTTCGACCGCCGACCTCATCGCTATCCGCGCCCGCCAACTCGAGATGCACGAAGACGATCTCGCCTCCATTCGCGACAACGTCCTCAAGGCACGCCTCGCCTCCGTCCACCAGTTCAAGCGCCAGTACGAGAACACTCTCCTGGCGTACGACTTCAAACCTGGCGACCTCGTGCTTGTGCGCAACTCCACTACGGAGTCAAACATCAGCCGCAAAACCAAGCCGCGCTATGTCGGACCCATGGTCGTTCTCAGGAGGACCCACAACGGCGCATACCGCCTTGCAGAGCTTGACGGAGCGGTGTCTAAGCTTCGCTACGCCGCTTTTCGACTTGTCCCTTACTTTGCCCACTCACGTACTTCCATCCCAGTCACGCGCATACTCGATCGCGACGATCTCGCTGAGGTGGTCCAAGACCTCGCGAACGATGACAACGACGATACAGATCAGAATGGGGTTTGACCGGGGACGGTCAAATTTTCAACCCCCCGGGAGATGTAAGGTGTGCCACGCCGCTGCGTGCGGAAGGCGCTCGCATACAGGGGTATTGGCTGACACTGACTCGATCCCCGCGAGAACCTCATCTCCCACTTGTCTATCTTTTCGCATTCGTCATTTTGTATTCGTCAGCGGTGCCACCATCGCGTGCCCATTCCACCTCCGATCGACATCGCTACACATTCGCCTCGCGGACATCACTTGCTCGATCACCATCGTCACGCTTGCACCGTACTGCCTTCCCACTCCTCCTTTTCAAGTGTCCTTCGCCACTATCCAGCGATCCCCTCGCCCCGACGCACCGCCTCAAAACCCTTCGTGCTTGCTCCCAACCTTGGTTGACGCAGCCCATACCCGACGCGGTCTCCCTTCCGCGAACATAGATGGATTTCGTACGCTTCCAGTCTCCTCGATTTACTATTGTTCCCTCTTTCTGGCAAGAGCACTCTTCTTCTTTTAGCATCCACAATTCCTCCCTTCTCGGCTTCCCCTGTCCTGTGTCCCTTCGCGTTTCATGTTTTCTTTCATCCACTTCCCCTCACCTGTTCTCCCTCCTTACTCTGTGCTCCGGCTCGCGCGTTTACTTACACTTTGATTCGATGACCTCGGACGGCCACTTGTAGATTACTGATGTCTGCCTTGTAAAAATACCGTGTCTCTGATCTGTCTGAAATCACCATCTTGTCCCTCGCGTTTCCTCCTCCTTTCTCTGCGTGCGGCGTGCCATCGCCCTTTAAGCTCTCTCCTCTTCGACTTTTCGACGTTGACTCCGAAGCCGCCGTGCCGATCAACTCAAACGTTCGAAGAACTCAAACTTCTCAACTTCTTGCCTCCTCGCCTCAATTCGCCTTGGACCACTTATCGTCATCAAATCACCTCACATATATCGCGTGGCTCTTCCTTTCTCGGATCAGCTACTGACACCTTTCTCTATCGCTCCTCTAGACCCAGATCTGCCCCTCGAAACTCTCTCGCGGGATTTACTACCTCGCTTCATCATAAATTAATCCTCTCATCTTGATATAGTCGCACACAGCGGGACGACGATGAGCCTGCAGAATAACAAAGCTTCAAGATCCCACGAAGCAGTTAGCACAACTCACCGTCATGGTACGCCACACAGCATACAAAGATACAACGTTGAACGTGTGTTTTGTACACATGCATGTGCCGTATGCCCCGTTCTCGCCATCCAGGTCCCAGTTTCGTCGCCATTGGCTTGACGTCTTGCGCCAGGTATTCACCTGAACATACCCGATATCTTCGTCGTCATCATCTGACCCTCTTGGGAAACTTTCCAGGTTTTGCGGCGCCATTAGGAACAAGTCTCACTCTATTGTAGCAGTAGCACGTGCCGGGTAAGATTGTGTTGTGCTGTGAGACAGACCTCCTACTCACGTCCCGTTTCTAACGGCCCCTCAAACAGGCCAAGTATCTCGTTGTCACGAGTGCTCATGTCTCCCCGAGGCAGAGAGCTGCGGTGTGTACACATCTAGGTACAGCACAACCCCGTAGACGGATAGGTGGTGGGTAGCACAGTAACCACCGTCGACAACATGGTAAACAACTCTGCCCCGTCCTTCAACCTCTCCAGGAGCCTCAAAGCTGGCCCTTTTATTCAATAGCTTGCATAGGTCTCCGAGGATACATACAAAAGCCTTGTGAGTGGTTGGCTGATGCCGGACAAGACCAAAGGTCCCAACTCCGGAGAGCCGTCCATGTTTTTCTTTCTGCCTGCTGACCCTGTACAGGTGACGAACTTGGTCATCTGACATTTGATTACACTGGACAGATTGCGTTTGCATGTAACCAAGTTAGGAGACAATTTGACCATGGACCATAGGAAACGCGCTGCAGTATTCAGAGATAAGCCGCACACTCCTTGTTGCACACCCTCACTGTGCTGTTCTTCGCTTTGTTCCATCACATATCGCATGAGATACTGGCGATGTTGCTCTCAGTAATTTCTCCGTGCTGCAGCCACGTGGCATCGTCGTGTTCGGCATGCACTTGCGTCTCCTTTTTCCGCCCTCAATCGCTGCGTTTAGTCTTGAGCGCTGGAAGTTGGAAGGAATTTGGCCGAACTTGAAGTGGTGAATCATGGGCCTCAGGTTGGAATGGTTAACGAATTAAAACACGACAGGTTATGGGAACGTATTTCCTGATATGTTGTTAAGTTAACATTAATTCGTGAGATCAAGTTACGTATCGACCGGGAACGTGGGAATACAAGGCGCGTTGAGGCGCGCCTGGCGGGCCGTGGCGGCCTGCCAGTGGGTTGATGCTTGCTTTTGATCTCTCTATCCCTTGTCCTTGCTCACGACGGACGTTTATCTACAAAGACTCTTTGGCTGAAGATGCTGAAGCTCTATCCTCTAGTCGTTAGTAAACGAAACTGCTCACGACAATGCCCATGGTCTCGGCAATTTCATGATTCACAGCAGCGATAAACGTGAACGCGGAGCCAACGCCACGTGGATACAGCGTTGGGTATCGCGTTGGTATCGCGTTGAGGCTACCGACACCTCCGAGTCATCATTCCCTTTTTGTACCTCTGGCCCATTCGCCGGAACGAGTGGGGGGTACACGTACACTCCCGCGGTGCGGATGGGGCCGAAGCGAATCTACGATGGCTCAGATCCTACACATAACAGATGTCTCGATTCTGATTGGCCAGAACTGGTAGCCTGCTGTCTACCAAACCGCAAGCAATTGGAGTAATATGCAACGTGCAAGGCCTGGGGATCAGAGCCAGGCCCAGCCGCGTTGTCCTGGTTCCATTACAGCTGTCTATCTACCCTATTTCCCGCACCTTTTATATCGCTGCTGCAGAGGAAATCGGAGACGGTCTTCCGTTTTTTTGAAATCCTGCCCCACATGAGTACCTCACAACAGTACATATCCACGCTGCCCCAAGAATCTACCCCCGACGTGCATTCGAACACTGCCCCAGCACAAGTCACACACACCGTGACTTCGCCGGGGCAGGCATCACCCTCTGTTGTAGAGAATCCACCGGAGCCTTCCGCGCCAACGACTGTGCTGGGCGCAATCCAAACCGCCCCTCCTCAGCGGGCATCGTCTTCCTCCTACCGCATTTCCCTGATATCTAAGCCTGTTCCCGAGGTACCCCAAGAACACATAGAGGTGATGGAACCCGCAGAGGAGCCACCACAGGTGGCGTCACCGACCTTTCTACCTCCTGTTTCCGTTTCGACTCACGGAGGTCACGGAGCCAGGGGAGGCAGACCCCGCGCAGACACACCACCGCGTAAAGCCGTGCGCGTTACACAGTCCTACCCAATACTAGACGAAACTATTCGCACGCCGCAGCCGGTAATCGTACCACCCGGAGGTTTCTATCCGAGTCGTCGCTCGACCGGTCGCTATCCCGATAGCGAAACAGCATGACATGTTCGGGATGACGGAGAACCTGTGCGTTTGATCGCTTATTTCCCCTATGACAAGGCCATGCCAGAGCTAACTGTTCTGTCTGGGTACCCTCAGTTCCGCGAAAGAAACGTCGGCCAGCGCTTGATTCCGACTATCAACGTTGCAACCGAAGAGTTTGCCAAGGCCACGCAACGAGGTAAGTGGTAACCACGAGCATACTACTGGACCCTCTTATCCACCTTCACATGCGCACCCACACAGCAACATTTGCCGCCTGGGCGCAAAACATTGCCATTATGCTAGAAGTTATGATCGGTGCGCTTACCACCGCCCTCGGAGCATCACTGGGTGGCCATAATGTGCGTGGTATATAAGCTTTTGCCGCCGTGTGGTCCGCCTGACATCAACGCCGGACAACCATCGCAATCTCAACTCTCGGGGTTGCGGGGACAATCACAGCCGCGTACATGGCACGCACGAAGGGATCGAACGAGCCTCAAGAGTCGCGCCTCCGTGCCCGAGAGCTAGAACAATTTTTGCGTGAGATGGAGTTGTTTTCCTTGGACCATGGTCATGAGTATGGGGACAAGTGGGACAATCAGATCAATGGCTTCCGCCTTAGCTTGGAGAAAGTCCTTGGGAATCATCCTAGAAGCTATACAAGAGATCCAGACGCGGACGAGGACTCTAACGCTTTTCGAGGAAAAGAGGTGGGAAGCGATGACCATTACACTGTAAGTTCTATCGGGAATGGGTGAGTGCAGCATATTTTGATGTGTGGGTGATTCGTTAAATGCACGGGTACTTAAGTCACAGGAAACGGCCCGTGACCGAGACGAGGACAAAGTTAGAGTCCCAGGAAGCAGTATAGGGCTATGATCCTGTTTGCGTGCTTGTTGGATAACCTGTTGTATGCCCTGCCCTCTGTGCGATACCCTATGCCGATTGACCATAGACTCATGTGTACACCATTCATCGTTGCTTGCGCTCTGACCTGTTGTTCCTGGATTGTATTATTTAACAGACTTCACACGATTGTAATCTTACTACTGATCTCAAAACCACGATGGGGTGTTCTCTCCACGAAGGGTGTACTTCCGAAGCTTTCCACCGAGTTATAACGACAGACGCTGGACCTCGTTGTTGAAAGCGCAGCCACACGATAAGGCTGGTATGGAGATTGGAATGGGCGCACATTAGAGCACGCTGTACGCATGGGGATGGGGACAGAACGTGCGAAAACGCAATAGATGAAGGAAACACTAACAGAGAAAGGCCACGAAGAAGAAAATCAAGAGAAGAGTATGTGGGAAAATGCACAAGATAGAGATGGTTTATCGTTTTGACAATCATGTTTTGAGCGAGCGAAAGCCTAGAGGTCACGGGTCACCAGCGCTCGTGCCTGTCACATGACCAATTTCCATTTTCGTATCTCCCGGGAATCTTCATTCGCGTCATCACTGTGAGCGACGCGGCGCGCGGTTCGTTCTGCCCCTTACTTTTTTGTGATCGTGTTTCGGCCTTCTCGTTGGAGGGATGTCTTTTCTTCGCATTGCTATACTTCAAAATTTTGCGTCGTAATCAGGAACCCTTATTTCCGTGCTACCTTATGTGCGCAGACACCGAGGTATGTTCCTTTCCTTGAATTACCTGGTCTATGATCTGTATTTACGTGCCTAGTGGGATATCCCCCAGTGCAGGTAGTGCCCGCGGACAGAAATTCTGCAACAAAGGATAGCCCCACTCAGCGTCCGCGCGCACAAGGAAGAACCGAACATTCATCTGATTGCGTATCAAAACATCATCTCACTTCATGAACGAGATTTACCTGTAATTCTCGCCAGATGAGGGACACATGAAAGCTATACCGGGTCACATGAAGCCCCGAGGCAGAGCGTGGGTGCGCAAGCGTGTTTCTCAGCTCCACCTGCAGCGGACCTAAATCGGTTCTTATCAGAAGGTCTGGAATGTGATGGGCCAGAATTGCTATCCTGCTTGCTATCTTCCAATTTTACGCAGCAAGTACTCCGGAGAACACGCAATGTGCTGGACATGGGCTGAAGACAGGCGCTGCCCCATTGTCCTTGTCACATTGCGGCTGTCCACGTTCCCTACAACCCCATGCTATTTCTTGCTCAGCCGCAAAGAGGCAAACAACGACTCTCCCTTGTCCCTTTCTGACCCTGTCCCATATGAACACCTCACAGAATAACACGTCTACGCCACCCGAAGAATCTGTTCCCGACGCACATTCGAATACCGTCTCGCCGGGCGGAGAAAAGAATGGTCCCTCTTTGCTGGAGCATGCCCCACCCTCTCTAGTGGTAGAGAACCCACCGGAATCTTCCTCCCCAGCTGCCGTCGTAAGTGTGGCACAAACTACACCCACTCGACCGACGTCGTCTTCATCCGGTCCCGCTGTCCGCTCTTCTAAACCTGTTCCAGAGTTACCCCGAGAACACGAGGCAGAGGCATCTACCTCCGCAGACGTGCGACAACGCGTGGTCTCAACAATATTACAGGTTCCCATCCTTGCGTATGGAGGCGGCGGGGGCGGCCGGGGTGGCAGAGCGCACGAAGAGCGACGATCTGTGCGCGTCACGCGGTCTGACGCGACCTTGGATGCAACAGTGGACGAGGCTGACTACGCACCGCGGTCTGTGGCCTTTCCCAGCCGATATTCCTCCCATCGTCGTTCGCCCAGTCAGCACCGAGGCAGCGAAGCCGCATGGCACGCCCGAGAACCTGTGCGTCACGTGTCTGTCCTCATGGCTCGGACCTGGGCTGACTCTTCTTCTGTCCGCGCCTCCGTCCTTTCAGGTCCGTGAAATAAATGTCAGTCAGCGCCTGGACCCGACCATCGACATCAGGAAAAAGGTCCCAAGATAATGTCGGGTTATTAGCGGTAATTATCAGTACTTTTGGGGTAACCTAGATTATCGCTCGCTAGCTTGCCACCAGTATCCAACTTCAGATTATTATTAGGTTACCATGTTTTCTGTATGATATAGTGTGGGATAATTCTTATGACGTTCATGCACATTCACACATATTTTTGTGACAATATAATATGATATTATCAATGTAACAAACTTGTTGGCCACACTACCACAATGGTACACCAACACAGGCATAGTCCATTGGTATCATTGACACCAAATCACATAGGGGGGATGGGGAACAACCAGAACAATGCAACGCACAACAAATGAGATAACTGGGACAATATAACGAACAACTTGAAAAAAAAACTGGAATAATGCAACGCAATAGCTCAACAACTGGGTATAGAGGTCTATGTCATGAGCGGTACTCGCGCCCCCCAGTCTCAGCTACAAACCCATAACTCCAAGACCACGTGACCGTGGGAACATATCACATGACCCTACATGTGACTCATCACGTGACCCCTTTGCCACTTGTACATCATGTGACTTATCAGCACGTGACCCTGGGAACCTACGACCCCGTGACCCTGGGAAGATACCACATGACCTATCAAGGAACTGGTCATCAACAACGTCACCTGACAAGACGCGCTTTGGACACGCGTCTAACCTGTTGATCAACACGTGGCAGATCGTAGGAACGATCAACAAGACGCGTCCACTAAACAATCAACAAACACGCGACGCGACTTGATCAACAAGGACGCGACTCATTAGGGCTAGACCCTAATCGAGATGTATTATGTAATCCGCAGTTGCTGCGCATTGACTGCGCAGTCCCCCGTTACCTGTAAACTTACCT
>Ga0307510_10001504_pt1 | contig 25716 bp, 28 predicted proteins | sample 12_EM_MG_FD_207224 | JGI IMG/M metagenome (GOLD analysis project Ga0307510, IMG submission 207224) | Populus trichocarpa ectomycorrhiza microbial communities from riparian zone in the Pacific Northwest, United States - 12_EM | ecosystem: Host-associated > Plants > Roots > Unclassified | place... | reverse complement strand
TTCACTTTTTTTTTTGCCAAATCAAGTCGAAGTGAGTCCTGCTTGAATGGCTGGTCAGATTACAAAGTCGTCTTAAGTGACCCCATGGCTTTTGATCTAATCTATCTCCCTCTTTATTTTCATATTTGTCGCTATTGTATTCGATTTTCTATCACTGATTTCTCAAAAACATCGGCTCGAGCTGTGGCAACACTACCCACCACACAAGTCGAAAAAGGCGAAACAGAAGGGGACGGATGGGGTGGAGAATGAGGGTGAAGGCCCCAACAAGAAAAACCCGAAACTGCTGAGCCAGTCGGAGCAATTCCTTGCATCGGCCAAGTTGCCAGCGAGGCCCACCGTGTTGTCCCAATCATCTACTGGTAGTTTCTCCCAAGTGTGGACACCTGCCAACACCAGTACCACTTCGAGTTCTGTGGTATTGTTACCGTGTCCTGGCTACATTGACCCCAAACCTGAGCCTGGTGAGCTACCCGCTGAGCCGCCCAAGGAGGAGCAGGAGCATCTTCCTGTGAGCCTTACATGGTGTCCAGCCACACAGCCCTTTGAATACCCACCTTGTTATACCGCCAAATCATCGTCATCTTATAATCGTCTCTGCAGTGACCCCACCGGACCGACTCCCTATGACACTTGCAAACATGGGCACCAGTACAAGCCCAGTGGTGGCTCATGGTATGAAGGTCCAGGCGCTCATGCCCCAGATCTGTACTATGCGCTGCTGCCAGCATCGCAGGTGGAGCCCTGGCACATGCACCATTCTGGTCACATGTACCCCAAGGAAGGAGGTTATCATTGACCGTATTGTGATCCTGACTATGGCCAAGACTATGACTATGACCTTGCCTATGACTATGATTATAACTATGACTATGAGCGGGATCGCCATGCCGTGCTGCCTCTGCCCCCAGCCCCGCCACTGGTGCCAGGCCCAGCGCCTGGGTATGCAGACTTTGAGCATTCTGGCCTTGACTATGGATATGGCCACAACTGCAACTACTCTCACAACCACAGTCACATGCAGCACCCACCACCACCACCGCCACCTCATCCAGCTGAATCTGCTACTGTGTTAAGGCCTATTGAACCTTAAGGCGCGACGTGCACAAAGGTGAAATGTGCGGCAGTGACGAAGTTAAAAAAGGGTTGTAATTCCCTTATTAACCTAGGTGCTTCGGAAGGTGATAAAAGTGAGGAGGTCGCTAAGACCAATGTCTGGGTGAAGATTAAGAGAAAAGGGAAGTAACTTCAAGGACTTGAAGATTACTTCAAAGAAGGATAAAAGGAAAATGTTTGTTCAAGCAACAAGGACAGAGAACGCAATAGATTGCAAACTAAGTCAGGCTTAAGGCCCAACTCTAGGATATAAGTCCAGCTTATATACAAAAGGGCAGCTACCTGACTAAGCGTACAAATGAGGAGAACAATGGAGTCACGAACAATAGTTGTCACAGAACAATAGAGTCACGAACAATGGTGGTCACAGACTACCATAAGAAGAGAACAATAGGAAACATACAAAAGGAGGGAACAATGAAGTTCCTGACAAGATGGTTCTGTTGTACAAGTAAGCGGTCATGTGAGTCGAGGTCATGTGATCATATAAGTACATATCAGTCGAGAAAAAGAAGAAAAATGTGGGCCAAGTGCCCAGGAGCGTAACATACTGCCTCGATGTCTGGGCCACAGCGAGGTGGCCCACCTCTCTGAAGCCCACCATGTGTATGGCAGCCAGGACCTCACGCCGCAGGGGCGGAGGCAAGACAGAGTGCCATGGGCAAGTTGCGTACCCCACCCATGCTGCTCCCTCATGTGTCTGCTATGGCTGAACCAAAGGCACCACCAGAATCAACTTTGGCAGTGGCACCAGCAGCTGTTGCGGTGTCATCTTCGTCATCGTCATCGTCATCCTCGACACCGGCTGGGCCATTAGCAATTACATGTATGCCCCCCAAGCAAGCAGCGAAACCAACCCCATTGCTATCGCCTAGCAAAGACAAACTGTTTGGTACATTTGTTTAAACCCCCCTCCCCCATCAGCATTTGGGGAAAATTCTTGTAACACAGCGTGGCGCTTGTGACTGAGATCTGGGCTGGTGTGAGGTCGTGCCCCTATACGAGCCTTGTGCATCATTACAAGTTGATCATAAGCTTACATTATACTTGCTGCTTTAATGCAGGCTTGTTTGTGACTGGTCCTGGGTTGTGATCTATATCTCAGGTCATCTGAGAATCATACCTCTCTGTGAGTGCTATGCCTGATTGTATTGTCCTCCTGAGGCACCAATGAGCTTACACTACACATGTCAGATCGTTTGAAAGATGGTTCCCCACTCATTATGAGGAACGCATCATGTCCCGGGTCATGCAATACTTGTATGTCAATTTTGTGTTATGTTGCATCTCATAAGGCACTTTCGCTGCGTGGTTCCACCTTGTCTCCACATATGTTTCCTGTGCCATTCTCTCTTCAAGTTGCTGGCAACCTCTATGTTACAACACCGTAACTTGTACAGACATAGTAGATACTTGTGCATGTATGTATCCAGCGTTACCCATAACCTGAACAGAGTAACGATGTGGTCCTTCCTAGCTCCTGAGCCTGTGTCTTGTGTGCCTGTCTCCCTATGCCCGACCCTCATGCCCATCATTTATGGCAGCCACGCCATCTGACTTGGTGATCCACCATTGATCACCCTTGCCTTATCGTCTCACCCTGTCCCATTGCCACATCGAGCCCCCTGTTGACATGGTCCTGCAACTGTGACCATTGTGGTCATTGTTGGGTTGCTACACCAAGCCTGTCTGCCATTGACATGGCCCTACCACCATCACAACTGTCATTGGTGGTTGTGGTTGTGGTTGGGGACAGCATGGGTCGTCATTGCTGGTCAGTTGTTGGGGTCAGTCACAGTGAATGGGGCCGGGGTTGGCCATAGACGTCGGCCATTGTTATCGGGTAGTCATCATTGTCATTGGTATCAAGGTGGTGGCTGTGGTCAGGGTGTGGCTAGTAATGACTTGGAGATGGCTCTGTCTGAGGGGGGGCCATTGTAAGGCATAGACCCGCCTTGGCCTTGGATTCGGCTGATTCTGACCACATGATGGCTCCTGCACCCACCACTCAACATGTTGACAATACCATCGCACACATGCCTTGCCCCTTCGTCGCTCCCTCCGCCCCCATCACCTTGCAATCAACGTCCACTCCCTTAACATTTCCATATTCTGACACATCACACCTCAAATCTCGCTACCAACAAGACTCAGATCACCCAGAGCCAGTTGCGCGCCACCTCAAGGACAGAGAAGTGGGCCCAAGTACCACAGGCTTGTTGGATAATGGGCGTTGTGCATAGGTCCCCATGCGCCTTCATATGTTGTTACCTTCTTTTCTTATCAGAAATTCTGCTTGCTCCTTTGTTACCTTAGAGCCCTTTTATTTGACTTTGTGCCCACCGCCTTACCCCTCAATATTGAACATCGCCATGCAGGTCCATCACTGGCAAGACCGACCCTTTCAACTTTCCTTTTTCTTTCTATGATCTCTCACTCTTGTCTGTAGCATACTTGTCTTATAATTGCACCACCCCAATCATATAAAAACCCATGCGCCCGCCTTGCTGAACAGCAGGCAATAGTGGCCCAAGGTTTCCCTTCCCTCTTGTGTGTGCTGGGCGATTGAGCCCCTTCCTCTCCTTCCCCTTTCTCTTGACTACAACTGCTAGCGGATGTGCGATTGCTACTTGCTGTCCATTCCCTGATCTACTCTACGGTACGTTCTCAGATCCTCAGGAGCACAGCTTGGTTCTTATTTCACTTTTTACTTCATCCCCTCCTTCTTGAACTCACACGTGGACACGACGTCTGCCATACACCACCACATCACCTCCAGCAGGCCCAGTCACAGGAAATTGCATAGCTCCTCGCTCATGTTGTGGTCCTTGTGGAGAGCGTGAAGTTCTTGGCCTTTTGACTGCAGTGGCGGCATCTGTAGCTTCAAGTTCAAGTTGGTGGCGCAGTGTCTGATGAGCTGCTGTATACTTTTTATATTCTCTGCAAGCTCCTCGATGACGATACAAGCCAGAGGTTGACAACTCATGCGCTGGTGGGCACTTTGGGCAACACTGTATTGGTGCCATGATTTTACAAAGCTGAATAAGTCCAATTTGATGGGTGGTGATGAAGACTCTGAAGGTTCTGTGGAACATGAGCTATGAACACAGATCTGAGTCAATCAACAAAAAAAAAAAAATCAACAGACATGCACCAAGGACTCTGATGGCCTAGTATAAAAGAGGCGCCTCCCCCCCAAAAAAAAAAACCCCTGCTCCGACCCCCCCATCTGATCCCTCTTTCTATCCATCTCCTCATGGCACAGCATACCTATTAGGGCTGAGCACTGTATCAATACGGTGTCTATATGGGTACCCATAAAATGGGGTTATGGACATCAACCAATATATGGCCATACACCATATACAGTGTCCAACTGGCACCCAAAATATGGGTTATGGTTACATATATCGGTTATGGCCATATACCATATACTGTATGATCCCATATCCATACAGTGCTCAGCCCTAATACCTATGCTTTGAGTCGAAGCAGCTTATCCCAGTCATCCGGTATGCATGTTCTATATTCCAGACTTATCAACATATATTCACTTCTCCGTCATCTGCCTCTGACAAGAACAAGGCGTCCAAACCCACAGCTAGGCAATATGACGTCGCTACCATGCTTTGCATGGATGGGCACATCACTGGGTGATCGATTGCATATGCAGCAACCCAGGTAAGTCAAGCCCAACAGATATATTTAATGTCTCTGGCTAATCTTTTTTTTTAAAGCTTATTTTCATACTGACCAGTGCACTGGAGTGGAAGAAACACTATGGCAGCTTTCACTAATTTCACTTTCCATCATTGTACAATTTTATTGTTGATACTTTCAAGGATCCCAATGACAAAGCAGCAGAGAAGAGCGCCAATGAACTCCTGCAATGGTGGAATAGGTATGTTTGAGTCCAATATCCAGAGTGAGAAGCCCTTATATCATTACAGCAAAGTCTTTCCTCCACCCACTGCCAGAAAGGGAAGCCCTGCAGATGCATGAAAGGTGATATGTGAATCTCAAAATCGGATTTGGGAGTCTTGCGCAAGGCATGCTCTTGAGAATGCCCCACCTCCAGCAGACAATGCTCTGACTCCAGCGGAGGGTAGCTAGGATGGGCCTATGTCCTTAAAGATCAGAATAGCTGGTAAATGTTGTGTTTCTTGTATACCCCATTATGATCCAATTTGAGTGGTTTAATCTACCATTCTTGTGGAAATATGAATGTTCTGGTATTACTAAGTTGTGGGTACTATATAAACCTGACAATATCATGCAAGTTCGTTGTGAGTTTGACAAGAACTCATGTATAGTCTTGTGAATATGCTGGTCTCATAGTGTGCAAAATAGGATCATATTGGGCGCATACTATCTAAATAATGTTGTATCTACTTGTAAGTCTGAGAACAGATGATGCTGGGATCATGCTTGGGATATACAATGGCCTAGGACTCATGCTCACACAAATGATTGCACTAGGGACTTGTGACACAATCACCAGATCACAGAAAACTCATATAGCCAAGGCAAGATTGTGACACCAATATGCTGCACAAGAAATTTGACAGGACCGCATGAAGGAATCATGCTCATATAAATGATCATAGGGTCTTGTGATGCAATTACCAGATGGCATCAAACTCATACAACCGAAGCAAGATTATAATGCCCGCACATATTGCACACCAAAATGACAGGGCCTTACAAGGACATGCAAGCTCAACACAAGGCGGTAACATCCCCATACCGCTCATAGAAACTCACAACATCTTGTATTAACTTGCAAGCTGTTATCAGAATCCTGCTGAATTGGTGATGCCTGTCTGCCGGATTGAGTGACAAATGGGTGGAATAGAGTATTGTAGAGTACATGGGTACCCACGCCCACAATTCTTCTTCTCTTTTGATGATTCAGGGAACACTGCCGTTGAACCAGGAGTCGCTGCAACAACCACCACTGCTGCCGCGTCTGCTGCTAATGTGCAGTATAAAGTATGGGTCGTCCTGGGTCTGGAGCGCCTCAAGTTGCCCACAACATACACTGCAATCAGGGAAGGGGAGGAAAAAATGGTGCGGAAGGTACTGCGCCACTTGCATTTGTGCGATGTGGGAGAGGGGATGGAAGGGTAGGTTCTGATAGGTAGTACCTGGTATTTTGGCCCCTCCACCCCCTCCCTTTACTTACTTTCTCTTGCCTGCTCCCCATTTTGTCGTTCTACCTTGATAAAACTTTGAATGCAGTTATTTCATGCTGCTGGTTTTTTTTTTTTTTTTTTTTTTGAATCAATTAGTGTGCGCCTTGGGGTACAGAACCCCATGTAGCACTTCATGGACATGTACATGCGTTCTGTATACATTGAATAAACAAGGAATCCTTGACTCTGCCGCTATCTCTCCCTTAGCCTGAGGCCAACATCACATAACATGATTGCAGTAGAATCAACGTGCGCATACAATTTGCGCCAGGAGCCCAACTTGTGTGGGGCATCCTGTTTCATCCTTATACTTGAATCTTGGGGAGGCGCTTGCACAGTGCTAGCACACGCTTTGTTGTTACAAGGAGAGGGGGGTTTTAGCTCTGAGTGAGCGGTGGTTTTCTTCTGGAGAGTACTCTAGGAGATATGTGATATAGACTGTTGCATTTGACTGATTGATGGCTCACTGAGTGACAAAAAATGTTGCGTGGCATTGATGTAATTTTCTAGCAGGGTCACCAGGTTTGATTCTCCTAGTAAAGTTTTGATAGTTAGCAGTTTTTTCTTCTTTTTAACTTGACGGGCTAGGGCCCATCTTTTGTGAGCATATGCCAGGCAGAATAGAAGGTAGTGCTCTATGGTTTCTTCGTCTGCTCCACATGCTGGGCATTGCTTGCTATCCACTCTTTTGAACCGCTTTAGGTAACTATTGAGGGGGATGTGTGTCAGCCTTAGCTGAGATATCAAACTAGTGGTACTGCATGTGATATTTGTCAAGCTGATTGCTTTGAGGAACCTGTTTGACAGGGTGGTTTTGTTGGACTTCACCATGATGCAACCTCTTTTCAATTTGCACCAGATGGATGCCCATTTGACCTTGAGTCTATCATTGTGGGCCCTTTTTACTGCTGAAGGGTTCATTAGTAAGGGTTTCCTCAAGTACTGCAGGAGGAGTGTTGGGTCTGAGGTGAACCCCTCTGCTGCTATCTTTGCCTTGTGGTCTACAGTCTTGTTGCCCTCTATGCCTTCATGCCTGGCCATCCACCTGATCATTAGTTCATATTTGGTTTTTCTTTTGCTGTAATGGATCTGGTGAGCAAGTTGTAGGGCTTCCCTTACAAGGTGGTGGCCTGGACTTCTAAGGTTTGATTGAAAGGCTTTTATCGCTGCCTGATTGTTGGACCCAAGTGCAAAAGTGGTGCTGTTTCTCCTTTCTGTGTTGATCAGGTGGAGGCCCAGTAAGATGCCTAGCAGCTCTGCCTTGTGAACAGTGTGCTTGTCCTCTGAACCAAGATGGAAGTGTAGTTTGCGCCTGGGTTTACCTGCTCTCAGGAGTACCACTGCCACTCCTACCTTTCCTTCTATGGCCAAACTGTCCATAAACACTTGGACTTCTTCCGCTGCATTTATGGCTTCCTTGATCAAGCTTTCTCTGTCTTCGGGTATACTTATCTTGAAGGGGTTCTTCGCTGCTATGATTGGGTCTCATAAGGCTGCTGGGATCTTCTTGACCCTGTTTGGGACTATGCTGTCCTGGTGTTATGGTCCAAGAACCTTAAGGCACGATGTGTGCAAAATATGAGTGGTGGCGACAAGAATTTACAAGGGGCTGCTAACCCTTAGTAAAGCGTGGGGGGTAAAAGGATAAAGTGGAACTTAATCCAGGGTCTGGGGGATGAGCAAGAGGAAAGGAGAGTCTCAAAGGAAACTTTGAGACAACTCAAGAAAGTAAAGAAAAGACTTAGAAGTCTCACAGTGGAAGTGACAAGATTGGTATTAAACCAAGTCAGGCTTAAGGCCCAACTCTAGAAATAAGACCAGCTTATATACATGAGGGCAGCTACCATGACTAAGGAATAATACTACTAGTACCTGTACTAGTAATGATGGAAAACAAGTACAGCAGTTAGTAGGAATGATGAATAACTAGGAGAGGGGTCCTAGTTATGAGTTGGCAGGCTAAAGATAGCAGAAACAAGTACAGTGGTCCTAGAAATGAGCTGGTGCTCCTAGGATGACAAGAAGATGATCAGGTAAGCAAGAAAGCAGTCAGGTGATGTATCAAGTAAGAGGTCACATGATGGGAAAGGATTGGTAAGCATAGAAAAGAAAAAGTAGCCCATGGAATGTAACACCTGGTAGCGGTCAAGGAGGTGGTGTAGGGCTGTTCAGTGGTGTTTTACATCGGGGGTGTTCTTATGATTTACTGTGCTATGTAACAGATGGTCTTTCAGTAGCATTGCCATTCTTGTGAGTGCCATGTGACAGCATTTATTGATGTTCAGCAGCGCTGGGAGGAGGAATGTGCATGTGTTGAGTGCATCAGTTGGTGATGTCTGCAAGCCTCCTGTGATCACTGTGGCTGCTGCTTGCTGCAACGTTGTTAACTGTCTTGTTACCTTGGCTGAGCCTATACCCTTTGCCCCTGGTTGGTTTCCTTGCATGGGTGCACACTAGAGGTTGACTGTGTAGAGTGTTCTTGAGAGCACTATGCTAATATACAGCTGCCTCATATATTTTGGTGTAATTCCCCAGGTCTGTTTCACTATCTGCCTTAGCTGTGCTGCCCATTGAGTGCATTTCTTGATCACATGAGCTTGCTGGGCTTTCCAGTTGAGGTTCTGGTTGAAGAAGACTCCCAGGTACTTGGTGCTTACAACTGGTTCGACCACTCTTTGGGGGAGCTGCAGTGATGGCCTGCTTTTTTGACTTTGACAGTGCGCAAAGTCGATCAGCGCGAGTTTGGAGTACTCTAGCGGGGAGTTGTGGGTGGTGGTCCACTCCACTACACCGCCTTCCCTTCCCATCATGTTGGCCAGTATCTCGTGTGCCTCCTTGAAGGTATCTGCTATTGCTAGCATAAACGAATCATCTACGAATACCATTGCATCTTTGTCCTTGTTGCTTGGGATGTTGAGTAAGTCCCCATTGTAGTATTGATAAAGCGCCATTGAAAGGGGATCTCCCTGGCCGATACTGTTATCAATGTGGATGGGGGCCGATGTGTATCCATTGAATTTGAGTGTGGTCACCCTACCACAAAGCATGTTACTGACAAATTTGGTGTACTTGCTAGGGATCCTTTGCTTTCTGAGATTATGGACAAGTCTTTCCAGTATGGCATTTGGGAAGGCTCCCTTGATGTCCAGGAATAGCACAGCTGCTACCTTTCCCACTTGCCACGCAGATTTGATTCTGAGTGTGAGGAGGTGTATCGCATTGGTGGTTGTCCATCCTGGGCATCCTCCAAAGTGGTTTCTTGGCAGCAACTGGTAGTTCTCCATGAGGAAGGAGATCTGGTTGGCTACTATCATGGACAGGACTTTCCACATGGTGTTTAACAGTGCTATTGGGCGGTATGCTTTGGGCACATCGTAGTGTGGCTTTCCTGGCTTGTGTAGGATGACTGTGGTAAATGTCTTCCAGGGACTGTACTGGAGGTTCTTGTCCAACATCGATGTGTAGATCGGGAGGAGTCTTTTGACTAGCAGGTCAGCATTTTTGTCAGTACTATGTTCAGGATGCCGTCTGGTCCTGGGGCCTTGTAAGGCTTCAGTTTCTTGAGTTGCTTCCGGATTTGTTCCTCTGTGACTTTGCCTGCTTTGCTACATGCTTTCAGATAGACCACACCTTCTTGAGGATCTTGCGACTGTGGCTTCCAAGGGAAGAACCCTTTAGCCAGCACTGTACCCTTCTCTACATTGGAGGTTGCCGTTTTTGTGATTTCACCTTCCTTGAATTTCAGAGCTGGGATCCTCGCTTTTCCATTGTTGCTTGCCAGTGCAGAGATAAGGCGTTGCACATCATAGATGTCTGGGTCTTTTGCTCTTTCGAGCCATGACCACCAATGCTGCTGCTTTGTACTTTTTAGTGTTCTTGCATACTCTTTGGCTGCCTCCTTGTGTGTGGTGTGGACCAGGTGTTCGAGGTTGATTTTGTGCTTGTACGCCTGCCTTCCCAGCTTGTTGGAGCATTTCTGCAGGAGTGTTATGTTAAGGCCTATTGAACCTTAAGGCACAACATGCGCAAAGGTAAAATATGCAGCAGTGACGAAGTTACAAGGGTTGTAATCCCCTTAGTAACCTAAATGCTTTGGAAGGTGATAAAAGCGAGGAGGTCGCTAAGACCAATGTCTGGGTGATGATAAAGAGTAAAAGGAAATATCTTCAAGGACTTGAAGATATTTTCAAAGAAAAATAAAAGGGAAATGTTTGTTCAAGCAACAAGGACTGAGAACGCAATAGATTGCAAACTAAGTCAGGCTTAAGGCCCAACTCTAAGATATAAGCCTGGCTTATATACAAGAGGGCAGCTACCTGACTAAGCGTACAAAAGAGGAGAACAATGGAGTCACAGACAATAAGTGTCACAGAACAATAAGGTCACGAACAATGGTGGTCACAGACTACCATAAGAAGAGAACAATAGGAAACATACAAAAAGGAGGGAACAATGAAGTTCCTGACAAGATGGCTCTGTTGTACAGGTAAGTGGTCATGTGAGTCGAGATCATGTGATCATATAAGTACATATCAGACAAGAAAGAAAGAAAAATGTGGGCCAAGTGCCCAAGATCATAACATGTTAGCTCCTTTGTCTACCACCACTTTGATTTTGGGGTGATTACAGTGATCGGGACTTGTTCTTGGATGACATTTTGGATAGCCAAAGTTAGCATCTCACAGCTGCTGTCCAGTTGGTTCTAGTTAAGTATCCATTCCAGGGGCGGGAGGTTCAGTAACTGGTTTTCTAGGGATGTTCAGAACTCATCCCAGTCTACCTCCCTGAAGTTGGGGTACAGCAACTTGGCAGAGGGCTCCATCAGCAGATCCAGTATTGTTACGATCAGGAGGTGATCTGTTAGTATGCCTTGTAGATCTGTCCATGTGTCACAGGAGATCAGCATGTTTTCAGAGTGCTCCAAAGGGAAGACTTGGTCCAGCTGGCTCCAGCCTTTGGTGACATTATGTTGGTGTGTTGGGATTCCACTGGGCAGTGTGAGCTCAAGGCCTATATCCACAATCGCTTCTATCAACACCTCCGCAGCATCCATTGCCTTGGGTGTGAAGAGGCAATTGTTGTTGGGGTCATCCTATAATGGGTGATGGCGGTTGAAGTCTCCTAGCCATAAGACATTCACTGTTCCGACTTGCATTTGTTCCAGGCTAGTCCTGTTCCTGTTGTAATATCTGGATAGCAATTTGATAGTATCGTTGTTGTCACAGTTGTTGTAGATGTTGAATATAGTGATTTTTCCCCAGCTGCCTTTGATTTGGACGATTGTGACATCACTGGATGGGAACTCTAACTGCATCCAGGTGTCTGTACTGATGTTCAAGCAAATTAGCATGATTGCCCGTAATCTGTTGGGTGTTGCACCATGAGGTGAGGGGTATATTGCTGTCCAGTCCCTTGTGGCAATTGTAAAACCAAAGGGGTTGATAGCTGGCTCTTGCAATGCGATTAATCCAACTCCCATATTGGCTAAATGGCTGCTACTGATAAGATTATGTTGACTTGAGGGCAATTTGTTGACATTCTGTTGCCAGATCATAAGTTTGTTGGTTGTATCTAACATATTTTGGATTTGGATTGTTGGTATTCCTCCTTGTCTTTGTTGGTCCACATGTATAGTCGACCACTTTGCTTGGTGTCTTGTTGGTCTTCCACTACAAAAAGTTCACCTTCCTCTTTGTTGCGGTTTTTGATGGGGATCACATTAGATCCTTTGGCATTCTTTGAGGGATGTGGGTCCCTGCCTGGCCATCTTGAGCCTGAAGTGGGGAGGCTGTTCACCATGTAGCTTCCTAGGAACTGTTTGTCTAGCAGGAGTCTATGTGGTCTTGCTGTCAGTGTCCAGTCATGGTCTGTAGGGTAGAATGGCATCGCGTTCTCTGGGTTCCTCTTGTCTTGGATGGTACATCGCCTATTGAATTCCAGGCAGGCCCTGTCCCAGCTAGGGTGGGACTTATCTCTGCAGGAGATGCAGTAGACCTTTCCTCTGTTAGTGCAGGTGTTAGTCCTATGTGGGTCTCCACAGGTACCACAGGTATCCTTGTCTGCTTGGCAGTCACTGGCAAAATGCCCCCACTTTCTGCACTTCATACATTGCACAGGTTCGGCTTTTTGCTTATGGGGTCTGACTCTCGCGCTGCATATATTCATCCTGTCTCTGATAAGGAGATTGGCGGAATCTGCTGATGATAGCATTATAATGGCATAAGCGCGGGTTTGGTCGGGCCTTCTCCTTCCTCATGCCACTGGTTCATCATTGGCTATGGGTACATAGTACAAAATAGCAGGGAAGACCAATATATTGCAGTACAGCAGGTGCTAGATTTCATGAAATAGAGGATCATATCAGTCTGCAATCCTAGAGTAACAAATGGTAACCATCATTCAGTTGGAGAATGGACAGGATGTGTTGCTGGCACCCGCATTGCTATTTGAAGTGTTTGTTGGCCTATGGTTTCTCACATTTATGGCTAGCAATGTGTCACATTACGCTTGATGATGATGCGATGTTTGCAGAGCAGTGGGCCTGTGCATACCTGGTGCTAATTACAATCATCCTTCTGAAAGGCCAGGTGTAGTTTGTGGGCAGTGTGGGTAGGTGGGTGCATTCGTGATGTTATACTGTGAGGATCATCTTCTGTGTCTTTAGAATGTATTTTTGGTGTGTGCCACAGCCCGTCATGAACAATCGCTGATATTTCAGTGAACAGAGCACTGGAAAGTGTATGCCAAATAAAGGTCAGTACTGGTACTAGAAATCAAGAAAATACATCTCAAATGCATACAGTCACCTAAGTGCCACTGTGCCACATGATACTAGCATCTAGGCTTATTATGAGCAATGTCATTCAAGAGTGAGAGGAGAGAAGGAAAGTTGAAGGAAATGGGGTGGTAAGACAAGAGAGAAAGGAGATGGTCTACACGTTCAGTTGTTATGTCACTCAGACTATGAAAGGGCAGTGGCAGGTTTGACATCAATGATTTGCGATGAAGTTAGAGAGGGAAAGAAGCATGTTAACAGAGGTGTCCATGTAGCTCTGTTATAATGTACCCCACATAATCTAGGATTCTCTGTAATAATGTACCACTATGATTTCAAGCAACTTCTAGGCCTGCACAAGTTATAATTCCACTCTCTTTTTGTTGCCCCCCAGCATTATAATGTATGTAGTTTCCCATCCTACTGTAATACATCCCATTATAACTCCCTCTCTCTTGTCCACTGATCATCATTGCTTCTCCCCTGGCATTATAATGTAGACTCACACACATTATAATCCCCCCACCTTTTGTGTTGTTTCCCCCCAGCATTATAACTTGCATGTTTCCTGTGGCAATTCTGGCACATTGTCATCCCTCCCATTATAATGTGTTTTACAGCACACATTATAATTGCCCCTCTCTTGGTTATTTCCCCTTCCCTTGCATTATAATGTGCATGGTTACTGTGGCAATTCCAGCCCATTGTCATACCTCCCATTATCACATAATTCAGCAACAGGTAGACGATATATATGTGTAATCCCATGTGCAATTCTGCCTATGCCTTTGTGGAAGCCCATATGGGCCAACCTGAATAAAACTTGATGTGGTCTTTGAGTAGGCCAACTGAATCAAACCTGACATTGTTTATGGGTGGGCCCACCATAAAACTTCTGGTGGCATGGACTGTGATATTTGGACTATTAGCTTGAGTTGGCCCATAGCAGCCTGAAAGCAATTCCATGCAAGCACTTGCATGGGCCCTTTCATACACCATAATATTCAGACAGGTAGCTTGGATTGGCCCATCAAGACACAATGGGCTGCTGCACAAGACTGCCATGTGGGCCTTTGTTGTTTCCAGTTGGTGGGATAGCTGCCAGGAGGGGTACTTGCATTGGCCCATGATGAGAATACCTTGGCCGTGCCGGTGAGGTCGAGTTGGCCCAAATCAGACTGAAAACTCTTGTTCTCAAGCCCTCAAATGGGCCCATTTCTGCACCATGATATTTGGACTATTGGCTCAAGTTGGCCCAAAGCAGCCTAAAAGCAATTGCATGCAAGCACTTGCATGGGCCCTTTCGTACACCATAGTATTCAGACAAGTAGCTTGGATCGGCCCATCAAGACACAATGGGCTGCCACGTGAGACTGCCGCATGGGCCTTCGTTGTTTCCAGTTGGCGGGATAGCTGCCAGGAGGGGTACGTGCATTGGCCCATGATGAGAATACCTTGGCCATGCCGATAAGATCAAGTTGGCCCAGAACAGTCTGAAAACTCTTGCACTCAAGCCCTCAAATGGGCCCATTTCATGCATTGTGATATTTGGACTATTAGCTTGAGTTGGCCCAAAGCAGCCTAAAAGCAATTGCATGCAAGCACTTGCATGGGCCCTTTTGTACACCATAGTATTCAGACAAGTAGCTCGGATTGGCCCATCAGGCATACAATAGGCTGCTGTGCGAGACTGCCATGTGGGCCTTCGTTGTTTCCAATTGGCGGGATAGCTGCTGGGAGTGGTACTTGCATTGGCCCATGATGAGAATACCTTGGCCATGCTGATGAGGTTGAGTTGGCCCACAACAGCCTGAAAGCTCTGGTTCTCACACCCTCAAATGGGCCCATTTCATGCACTGTGATATTTGGACTATTAGCTCAAGTTGGCCCAAAGCAGCCTGAAAGCAATTGCATGCAAGCACTTGCATGGGCCCTTTCATACACCATAATATTCAGACAAGTAGCTCAGATTGGCCCATCAAGCACACAATAGGCTGCTGCATGAGACTGCTATGTGGGCCTTCATTGTTTCCAGTTGGTGGGATAGCTGCTGGGAGGGGTGCTCACATTGGCCCATGGTGAGAATACCTTGGCCATCCCAATGAGATCGAGTTGGCCCACAACAGCCTGAAAGCTCTCATTCTCATGCCCTTGAATGGGCCCATTTCATGCACTGTGATATTTGGACTATTGGCTCGAGTTGGCCCAAAGCAGCCTGAAAGTAATTGCATGCAACCACTTTGCTTGCATGGCCCTTTTGTGCACCATACTATTTGGGCAAGTAGCTTGGATTGGCCCATCAAGCATACAATGGGCAGGCTCCAGTTGGCCCACAACAGCTTCAAAGCAATCGCCTGCAAGCACTCTCATGGGCCTGTTTCATCCATTGTGATATTTGGACTATTAACTCAGGTTGGCCTATCAGGCATGCAATGGGCTGCTGCGTCATACTGCCACATGGGTTTGCATAATTGGCATCCAGCAGGATGCGATACAAGTGCAGTGACCTTACCGATGAGCTTGAGTTGACCCACAGCAGCTTGAAAGCAATTGCACACAGACATTTGCACAGGCCCTGTCATACATTGTAAAATTCAGAAATGTAGGTCACATCGGTCCACCTGAGCACACAATGGGCTTCTGCACAAGACTGTCATATGGGCACATGGTGCAAGTGGGATGGTTGCTGAGGTTGGCCCATGACACAAATGCACTGACCTTGCCAATGAGCTTGAGTTGGCCCATAGCAGTCTGAAATCAATTGCGTGCAAGCACTTGCATGTGCCCATGTCATACTCCACAATATTTGGACAATTACTTTGCATTGGTCCACCCAAGCACACAATGAGCTGCCGCACCTGACTGCCATATGGGCCTGTATGGCTTTTGGCCAGCAAGAGTGCTGCTGAGGAAAATGCTTGCATTGGCCTGTGATGCAAATGCACTTCATGACTAGCTCGAGTTGGCCCACAGCAGTGTGAAAGGTCGCAGGTGAAAGCTCTCACATGGGTCAATTTATGCACCATGGGTTTTTTCCAATTAGCATGCATTGGCCTGTTGAGCACAATATGTGCTGCTGCACAAGAATGTTGCATGGGCCCACATAGGTTATTCAGATGGCTGCTGAGCAAATTCTCGGATTGACCCATCACGCAAATGCGCTGATGTTGCCGATGAACTTGAGTTGGCCAATAGCAGCCTGCGAGGTTGCAGGTGCGAGCCCTTGTATGGGCCCCTTCATGCGCCATGGGTTTTTTACAATTAGCATGTATTGGCCTATCAACCATGACATGGGCTGCTGCTGCACAAGAATGTTGCATGGGCCAGCATAAATTTCAGTCAGCCAGATGACTGTTGAGCCAAATGTTCACATTGGCCTGTGATGCAAATGCACTGACCTTGCCAATGAGCTCGTATTGACCAACAGCAACTGGAAAGGTCTCAGGTGAAAGCCCCTGCATGGGCCCATTTATGCACACCATGACTGCCATGTGGACCTGCATCATTTTCTGTTAGTTGGATGGCTGCCCAGCGAAACTCTTGCATTAGCCCATGATGTGATTTCATGTCCCACCTACAGCAGCCCATAAGCAAACCATATCCACTCACTCGCATAGGCACTTCCCATGCAGCATAATATTCAGCATCGCATTGTTCTGCTATGCATGCAATGGGCTGACGCATGTCGCTGTCACTTTGGGTACACAATATATGGCCACGTGGATGGCTGCCAAAAGCAAAATGCTTACATTGGCCTGCAATGCGGATGAACTTCCCTTGCTGATGAGCTTGGGCTGGCCCATAGCAATCCATAAGCAATCGCCCACCATTTCATGTGCCCACTATTAAGACAATTAACTCTTATTGGCTTATCAAGCACACAAGTGGCCACTGCACAAGCCTGTCATGTTCTCATAATTTTAGCTATCAGAATCGCTGCCAAGAAGAATACTTGCATTGGCCCCACAATTTAATGAAATAATATAGCTGATAAACCCAAAGTAGAAGGTGCCAATAATCTTTACATACTGAGCATATATCAGTATCTGCTGACTATGTTGAGGCTATGCCAGCAGCTTCTGATGGGGTAAAACTGTGTGTTCCTAATGCATATTGCTGCAGAGCCAAGTGAGATGAATGGGAATTTGCAAGGATATTCCCTGAATTCCCACTGTCCCTCCATCGCTACTCAACCAACCACTGTTTCTGTCCTCCATCATGAGCCTGAGCATTGATGAAATTCAAATGGCCTTACACAAGGCAAGGTTGCGTTGTGCCATCTTGGAGGCCGATTTGGAGGCCAAGAAGGCAGCAAGGATGGCACAAGAAAAGCGGGCATTGAGGTATCGCTGCATAATTGACCAGTTGATGAATGGAGATGACAATGTGGTCATGGATGATGATGACACCCATGACGATGTCAGGAGTCAAGAGACCAGCAAGGGCAAAGATCCTTATCACCCACAACCCCCCACAGTCGATCTCAAGGCTTCTTTGCATTCTACATTGCCCTGCTATACGTCACATTCAAATACATTTGGTCTAAAGACATTTGGTGCTGAGCTAATGCTGCCACACCATTCTTTAGCCAAAGGCAGAGACACATCCTCACCTGAGACATCTGAATGCACGCACGAGCTTGAGGGGGCACACAGCAGTTCCTCTCCCGATGCATCCTCATCCCAGCAATCCAAATATCGCTGGGTCAAGGATGCCAATCTATCAAAATCTGAAGGTCATGAGGAGGTACTGGGTTTCACTGAGGAGGAGGGGCCTGCGTCTTAGCTACATCATGTTGGACATAGGAGATTCAATTGTGCACTTGGGGCATTGTGGCCCATGATGGGGCGCTATCTCTTATCTTTCACTGACATTGACACTTCTTGTACTGACGTATGTCTTAGCATTCCATGTGGACATTTAAACTTGTGATTACTGCATTTAACTTTTCTTGTGTTTAGTACTTTTGTCACTGATTGCTATTTGAGTACTTATATCACACTGCTCTTGCATGTAAAGCCTCAGTCTTCACATTCTTCAGACTGAGGTTAGTATTGATAACTTCTTGTTCGTACACTGTAGCTACCTTTGGCCCAGCACCTTACGTCTGTTCTACAGGTACATAGCTTCACGAATATAGTGTATGAGTGCCAGATGGCAGCGACTTTGTAAGCAATGTCAAGTGAGGAAGTAAGAATGATGAGGAAAACAGAAAAGGAGACAATGAATGAGGACAGTGAGGTGGGATGACAAGGAGCGTGGTGACCATTTTCATGTTGTGGTAACAGTGATGTTGATGATGTTAGTAAAGGCGCACTCAAGTCATGGCGCATTGAGTTCAAACAAAAATGATATGACATCGCAGTATCGAAGAACATGACTGACAACTGACATAAGAAACCAACTATCTACTGTAGTCAACTGGTGCCCCTCAGAGTCAGTTTTTATCAACCACATCAGCCCGCATCGAATTGGGTCACACGGCATCAAAGAATTTCTCATAGGGCAAGCGCTCAACGTTCAACATCAGCAGCAAAGCTACATCATGTTCTGTACCTCTACATCCTCTAACTCCGCAATCATTCCTTCAATAACTCCACTCAATGTTTGCTCCACTCTATAGATATCAGAAACAAGGTCATTGATATTCCTAAATATGTCTGCCCCCTCACGTAAGATTGATGCACAGGGATCACCCTAGAAAAGCACTTTATTAGCAGCTATTCCAACATGTGAACAGCTTGACCTACTGATTCACCTCTGTGCTCGGCTTCTCCAACAGTCCGAGGCATGGGAACTGGTGCCCGATCTCCCCATGACCAGCCTGCAAGAACCAGAATAAGATGCATATCAAAGTTAGCAATGCAAAACTCACAAGGCTGCTGGGATGAGCTGCTGGAGCCATGAAGTTCCAGTGGATGAGCTGTCTGCATCCCAATATTGTCTTGAGACTCTGGTAAGTGGAAGTGTTGGATCCTAAGATCACTGTCATGACTTGGCACCAGCGGCGGAGTGTGTGTCCCCTGCACACCAGACGCATGCCTTGGTTCTGGCGATGGAAGAAGTGTTGGGGACAGGGGCAGGAGCTCCTGCATGCCAACGTCAGAGGTGGTTGGTGATGGGGTGATATCCCTGAGAAGGTCCCGCATGCCAAAGTCGGACTTGGCTGGTGGGGAAGGTGGTGGGGAATGGGATGGGAGCTCCCGTATGCCAGAGTCAGAGTTGGTCGGTGGTGGCATGATATTTCTGAGAAGGGCCCACATGCCAAAGTCAGACTTGGCCTGTGGGGGAGGAGGTGGGGACTGGGACGGGAGCTGCTGAATCCCAGAGTCAGAGTTGGTTGGTGACAGGGTGAGATCTCTAAGAAGGTCCCATATGCCAAAGTCAGACTTGGCTGGTGGGGGTGGTGGGGAATGGGATGGGAGCTCCTGCATGCCAGAGTCAGAGTTGGTTGGTGGCGGCGTGATATTTCTGAGAAGGGCCCACATGCCAAAGTCGGACTTGGCCTGTGAGGGAGGAGGTGGGGACTGGGACGGGAGCTCCTGAATCCGGGAGTCAGAGTTGGTCAGTGGTGGCATGATATTTCTGAGAAGGGCCCAGAGTCAGAGCTGGTTGGTGACAGGGTGGGATCTCTGAGGAGGTCCTGCATGCCAAATTTGGACTTGTGCAGTGCAGACGGATAGGGGTGCGGTACCTTTGGCTCTAGGAAAATGTGGCACTTGTTTAGAGATTATTTTCAGGTCACATAGAGTACAATGCAGACTTACCGGTTTCATCCTCTGATTCCAAGCACAGCGGACTATGCATCTCAACATCACCCTGCTCTGACTCACAGGATAGCAGTGCAACTTTACCAGCGACTTTTTTTCTTTTAGAAGAGGTCAGAGAACCCATCTGTGAACCAGAATCCTTTGTAGGTAGGTCCATAGGAGCAGGTGCTCACTGCCGGTCTTCAGGAAAAGGACGGTTTGAGAAGAGTGGATTGGCCATGGCAGCGTGTGCAGTGTGGTTTAGGGGGATCCTTTGTGATTCTGTATTTGGAGTGTGGCACTTGAAATTTTTTGCTGAGTCACGCCTCAATTGAAAACAGGAATCAGCAAGCAAGTCTTTGACTGCAACAAGTCTCCCCACACTCCCAAACTATTCACACCTCAAAAATGTCTCCTTTCCTCAAAATTGCATCCAGAGTTGAGGCTGCCATAGAGGCCTACACCTCCATTCGTGACTTTGCTGATGAACAGGTGTGGAAGGAGAGCTTCAAGAAGGAGTTGGTAAGTGTTCATTTACACAGCGATCAACCACTTTAGATTTGAAATAGAAAAACACTTTGCATGCACTTCAGCCCCATTTGAGCGCAAACCCACCGTCTTGTCCTGACCTGCACCCAACTTTAATTGCACTAACTATAGTGCTACATCTTGATGATGATCTCGGCATGATCAACTGGTCTCATCCAGACCTGGAAAACCACAAATTTTACAAGGCCGGAGCTGAGTTCCCTGACAACATATCAGATCTGCTTCCAAGTGGAAGTGCAGATTGCTGGTGGGAGCACCTAGGTAAGCGGTAATTGGTAAAGGTCTCTTACTGCCTCGCTTACAAATTTTCAATGAACAGCTGAAGTGGCTTGCAGAGAGTGCCCCGCCCAAACCACAGAAGCTGAAGTTCCTCCCATAAAGCTGCCAACAAGGCTCAAGATTAAAGGCCCACAACTGCTGCCAGATCAACCAAGGCCATCACAAAAAGGCAAGGGGAAGAGAGATAGTGCCGTCAGCGACAAAGACGTGCCAATAGAGGTGGAGGAGGAGCTCGAAGTAAGTTTCCATGCCTACTGTTTAGTTCTGATCAATTTCTGACGTTTGAAAGGATCATCAGTGCCCTGAGAGGTCAAACATTGCCAAGGGCACTGCTGCTGCCAGCACAAAAAAGCAGAAGGGCTCAACCACAGTATCGGATAGTACTGCGAGGCACCCTGCCAAGTCGACGAAGTGCTCTGAGCCTGCAACAAAGCACAGGTGTGAGCAATACTGATCCTCCCAATGATGATCCACAACTTTATGATTTTCAGGTATGTCACTGCCCTCTCAATTGACTCAGAATTAACAGGCGATAGCAGTGCAATCGATGCTTCAGAAGGGACCAGGCTTGTAGTGTGGACCCAGATGGTGCTTGCCGAAAATGCAAGCAAGTGAAGCAGGGGTGTAGCCTGTTTCCCAAGAACCCAAATACGAAAAAAGCGGACCGTTGCCCATGGACTTGGCTGGACTTTTTGGTATTCCACAAAAAGCAGAAGGCGGAGAATGCAGAAAAGCGCAGCGCAATACTTGAAAAGAGAAAACGACACGCCTGTGGTTCACCCACATCAGGCGATCCAGAACCTTCTGTGTCGGATCCAGGCAAACCAGAAGTGCCTGATGAAGGCGATCCAGAACCAATCCCTGATGCTGGCGAACCAGAGCCTTCTGTGCCAGTTCCATTGCCCTTGTTACCAACTGCTGGCCTTGGGGTGATGACCTTGGATAGCAGCGCATCATCTGCCGCCAACACCCCTGCCGAGAGCCCTACGATGGTCCCCCAGCATACCCTGCCCCAGAACATTTCCCCGGCCCCTCCCACAGCTCCCAAGCTGCGTCGTGCCTCCGGCCGTGCAGCAGAGAACCCTACAACAGTCCCCTGGCATTCTTCCCCAGCCCCTCCTGCAGCTCTTAAGGCTTGTTGTCATGCCTCTAACCGTCTGCCAAGTACAAGTAAGTCTGCTTCTAAGCCCCCTGTAACAACTCCCATTCATCATTTGGCAGATTTTGTGGTTGAGGTCCCAAGTACCTCACAATTTCTCAGGGCTGCGCATCAGCAGTCATCGCATTCTTGCAGCGATGCATCACTAGCAAGCGATGATGGGAGCCTTTCCACTAGGATTGCCACAGCAGAGAAGAAGCAGGAGCAGTTGGAAACATGGATGTGTGACATTGATAATAGGCTGAAGCAGTTGGAAGAGTAGTTTTCATCGCATGTCATGGGCAGTACTGTACTGTTGGCTTTGGGATTTGAAATAAATATTTTTGTTTTCTTTATTTTACACAAGTTGCAATGAATTATTAATAAGATGAGTTAAGTGATATTCAACAAGGACAATGCAACATTAAACACCAACATATAGCGGCAGCACAATAATAAAGTGGGCATATAGCGGCAGCATAATAACCAAGTGGGAAGACTAAATAAGGCTCTGCAATGACAAGTCGGGGGCATAGTGGGAGGATGGAGGGGACTAGTGAGAGAACACAAGGCAGGGTGGTGAGACAAAGGCAAACATAAACGGCAGTTCCATGGTGGGCTAAGTGCAAATGCGTGGTCTATAACACCATTATGGAATGCTAGAAAAGGTGAGAGACAGTGAAGAAAAGATGAGAAAATAAATAGATGAGTGACCATCTCATGATGGGGAGGAACAATTACGCAGGGTAAGACAAGCAGGGGGCACACAAGATCTGGATGTATGACAAAGCCACTGATGGTACACTCCACAAGAGCAGGAGGCAGGTCTTATGCACAGATCAGTATATATAGAGGTCCGTAATAAGGTGCTCAAAATAATGCAGAGAGAAAATGGGCAGTGTCAGCGTCGTTGGTATGTGGGAGGAAATTGCATGATCACTGTGGATGGTGGGAGTCAAAGGCAAGGTGAGGCAAGGCAAATTAATAGGTGGTAGAACTAGTGAAATGGCCAAGGAAAAAATCATACAAGTCCCACACAGTGCGGACTTCCCAAGGGATGTTGAACAACCAGATAGGGATAAGGACAAAAGCAGAAAGTTAGGGTATGAATTAGAGACAATGATGCATGGTCAGTAGGTGAGAGGGAGAATAGGAGGTAGTTTCACATAGCAGTGCTAGCAACATTATTGATGTCGCAAATGGCAGAGGGGATGGGGGTGACCTTACAGCACTTCATCTTCCCTGAGAGCATAGGTATTACTGGCGTGATTGCCTTCTAGTTGGCGCACAGGTGGCACTGTCCAGAGTATTAACTCATGGGGACAATTTTCTTGGCAATCACTCACTTCTCTTCAGCTGCCTTTGTTGTTGGGTGGCATTCCCATTTCGACCACTGCATGTTGAGACCTGCACCATCTGCTTTGTGGCCAACCTTTTTGTGCTTTCTTCCAGGGGAATCAGCATTGGCATCCCCACCTTTTCTGCGCCTGTGATGCCCATGCCCTTGCAATTCTGGGCTAGCACTCTGTAAGGCTGGCAGCGACTGCTGATGCCCATGGGATGGGCTAGGTAAAGTTGGCAACCTTGAGTCCTCATTGTCAGCATTGTGTGTGCCTTGTGGCAGCTGTTGGGCTTCGTCTGGAGTGCTATATGACCCCAACCCTGACGGCAGGTGCCCATGGACAGGGCATGTCTGGAGAAACTAAATTTCAAGGTTCAATAAGGGTAGTAAATGTTGCTTACCTCGTCATCGAGTGAGGGCTCTTGCACAGCTGGGCCAGGGTGATTCCACCCCACTTCAGTACACCCCCCATCAGTTTGACCTGCCTGAGGGCCATCAGTGAGAGGGCCGTTAGGAGGGTTGGGGGGGAGTGAGTGAGTGGTGGGGGGAGAGCAAGTAGAGGGATTATGTGGTGCATCTGTGGCCATGCCTTCTATTTGTTGCTGCGCATGTGAACTGGCAGGTGTGCTAGGTTGGGCTGGCCCGTTGTCAGGAGAGTGACATGAAAACTAAAATTTCAAAGAAGTTAGTGCTTGTCAATCATGTTTCAAGCACCAGCTTACTCCGTTTGGACTTTCAGCAGCATTGTCAAGGCTTTGACCTGGATGAGTGTGCTCAGCGGAAGGATCGCTACCACTATCTCCTTGCGACTGTCCATCCCCCTGTGCCCGGCTGCTATTACTGTTCTGCAGGTCCTGTTCTTCTTCGCTTTGCTCTGCATCACCATCACTACCATTTCCATCCAACGTGTGCACATTTTGACAAATGGCCTTGACCGCCTTCTTGAAGAGGAATGGAACCTCGCCATCAGCTTTCCGCTGCATCCAGTGCTTGAGGATGGCGTTGACATCCTCCTGGCGAAGGTGATAGTACTGCTTTAGAGCCACATCCTTAGGCAAATACTTTGCTTCAATATAGTTGCCCCAGGCCCTTTTTAGTTTGGCCCAGGGGACTCTTCCCTTTCCTGTACTGGTAGACATCTTTAAAAATTGGTTTGTGACTGAATCAGCAGTATAAATAGACAGCTGACAAACTGTATATATCCCCCATGAACCTGCCGATAAGTATTTTCTTGCATTGTAGGTCATGGCCTTCCACCTCTTCTGGACTTGGCAGGATGGGGTATCCGTCCTCCTCCTTCTTTATTTTAATCTCTGGGCATTTTTTCTTCCCCATAGACCCATCTGGGTCACCCTTGCTGCCATCAGTTGGCAAGGGCTCTGAAATGCTAGCACATTAGTGTATTCTCCTTGAGGCAGAATATGCTCTTACCAAAGGACTTGATGCACCATTGTGCAAAATCTTTCATCATTAGGTTATCCCCCCAATTCTCATGACAGGCCTTGAAGGATGTTCCCCCATTTCTGTTGTTGTAATCAAAGCTGTTTGAAATTGTGAGAAGTATGCATAAATAGAATAGAGTGTTATACCCACAATGTGATTGAAGGATGTCCACTCTTCATGTATGTGGCAAGAACAACGACCCACATTCCAAATTGCTTGTGTGCTGCCTCTGTAAAATCTTTCATGGCTTGGGATCCATGCTTCTCCAGCATACTAGTGCAAAGGAATCAGTCAATTCCAATCTGCTAGAATGATTGCCATGCACATACTGCTGCTGCAGCTTCGGAGGCAGTGGTTTCTCCGACCACTCCTTCACCATCGCCATGTACTTTTTTTTCTGACTCTGGGACAACTTCAGCTCAACTTTACTGAGGGCTCTCTTGTAGGCTTTCAGGTAGGCTGGCGATCCAGACGCACTTTGCAAGAGCTTGAGCGCCAACTTGTGTATTTGCTCATGGTGCATAGTGGTCACAACATCAAGGTATGACCATTTTCGGATATCAAATGCAGTTTTCTTTGATCCACATTTAACTTTGCGAAACAGATGTTGGTGAATAAGCTAGAAATATGTGAGAATAGCCCAATTTATCAGAGAGGGAACATGTTACGTTCTTGAGCTTACGCAGGGTGCATTTTTCATTTTCCACCTGCTTACCAAGCTTTTCCCATCACGTGACCAACCACCCATCCATCTCGATCACATGACCAATCACCTGACTAGTCACCTGACCACTCACATGACCAGTCACATGCCATTCCAGTCACCTGCTCCTCAAAGTCACCTTGTCCTATATCACCTGCTCCCGAGTCACCTGCGCATCACCTGATACTCCCTCACCTGACCTCACATGACCCTATCCCTACCCCTGACTCGTCTCTATTCGCTTACCTCAGCCTCGCTCCCGGATTCTCGGCCCGCTTACTATACCTTTCTCATAGCCTCGTTTCACGACTCATATTGACTCCCTTCTTGTTACCTTCACGCGTGAGTCAGTTCCGCAGTATATGACTCCATTTCTTGGACTATGACTCGTTACTAGTACAAGTACTCGTCGTATTAGTCCTTAGTC
>Ga0307510_10001503_pt1 | contig 25717 bp, 29 predicted proteins | sample 12_EM_MG_FD_207224 | JGI IMG/M metagenome (GOLD analysis project Ga0307510, IMG submission 207224) | Populus trichocarpa ectomycorrhiza microbial communities from riparian zone in the Pacific Northwest, United States - 12_EM | ecosystem: Host-associated > Plants > Roots > Unclassified | place... | reverse complement strand
TCGGGAACCTTTTTTCGTCGTGAGATAACTTAGTGGTACTATTATGTTTTGCTCACATGAGTGAGCAGGGTGGGGCTGCCAGTTCAATTCCACTGTGGTGTAATATTTTGATTTGTCATCCACATTGTATATCTTTTTTTTGCCAGTGGATGTATTTAAAAATTTCTGCCATTTTTCGCAGCTTCTACACATCATATCAAACGTTGGGTACGGAACATGCCTGTGATGCACAAGTACTACTGTAGTGTTGGGAATGTTGCAAACACTGTGCCTGACCTGTCATATTTGAAACTCCGATTCGGCGCATGTTTTAGGAGGGACCGTCTGCATGAGTTGGCATGACCAAGGCCAATTTCAAGATCTCAGCCTCTAGAGGACTGGTTTGAAGAGTCTGACCTTTTGCTTGTCAATCCCACAGGGTTGGCTATGCGTTGGGGCAAGGCCAGACAGCATGACTCCATTATCGACCTTGCCCTCCTGAATGACTCTGCCCTATGTACTGGCAGGTTTTCCCCTGTCTCTATTTCTTTCCTGGACTCTCTTGGTTTGGACCATGTGGCCCTGTTACGCATGGACTCTGTGTATTGTAAATACTTGCCTTGAGTACTTATGGGTAATCATTTAGAGTCTACCTTTAAAGATAAAGGTCGCACAGTTACTTTAGTGCAAAGCTAAGTTAAGACTAACTTAGGTAGTATTGCAGACTCTAGGTGCTTGACTTTAGAGTGCAAGGGAATTGCTTAGAGGGATAGGGACGGATGGAAATGCTCTAAGGAGCTTTAGGTCCTGGGATTACTGCAGAGACCAAGTCTGGAGAGTTGGGGGTTCTTCAGGAGGTCTTATATACATGAGCTACCTAGTCATCTATCTAGCAAGTCAAGGAATGCGTAGCAAGCCTTGGTAATGGATGAGTAAGTAGTTACTAAGGTAAACTATCATATGCAAAAGAGATTACAGTCTGCAGTAGAGAACTGCTTCATGTGTTAGAGATATACCAGAGGGTATGACTCTGAATGAGTTGAAGTGACTTGTACAGTATGGCTGATGTAATGTGTGGGAGTAGTGGTCAGAATAGGAAGGTACTGTGGCTGTAAGGTAATTAGTATGCGTTAAGTGATAACTGCTATGTATCTAGATAACGGGTAAGTCCAAGAGTGCAGGAAAGCGGTAAAGCGGACCGGGTATCATACTAATAAGGAAGGAGAGCTGATATAAGCGAATGCACGTTGTTAAGTGGTACTTAACTGTGTAAATGCTTGATAAATCAAAGGAGTTGTAACAGGCCCTATCTATTGACTGGTCTCCCCCATTTGAGCCTCTTCCTTATGTACCCACACTTTTGCCTGGTTTCATTATAGATGACTCCCTGGTTGCCTCCTGGACCAAAGACTTTGCTTCACTACCTACACCCGATATTTCTGACATTGACTCCCTTACCTGCACTGCGGATGCCCTCAACATGGACATTTATGCCATCTCGGGGAAGTTGTTCAAGCACCAGCACACACCTGACTTCCAGGGCCTCTGCTGGTGGAACCTTCACTGTGAGGCCACCCTCGCCAGTGTTGCTTCCATCCAAGGCAAGTCACGCAAAGATGCCATCAAGGCACTGTGACACACCATTACAGAGGCCAAATGGGGCTGGTCCAATGACAACCTCACTACAGTCACTTGTAACACCCTGTGGAAGGCTACAGCTTGGCGACATGGTTGCCGCACCAACAAAATTCCCCCCCTCCTGAAACTCGATGGCACATTAGCAACATCCCACACCGACTTGCGTCAGGTTTTGTCTGACTGATTCTTCCCCACTGTCCCCAAGCCGATCCCAGACTCTGACCTGGATGACCCACCCCCCCTCCCACCACATCGCTTCAACCCCATCACAGATGAAGAGGTTGCCCGTAACCTTGCATGCACCTCCAACAAGTTGGCACTGGGTCCCACAGGCATTACATACAAACTCCTCAAATGGTGTCACTCTGCTGCTCTGTCCCACCTTACCTCTCTGTTTAATGCTGCTATATCCTGGGGCCACCACCCTTGGCGATGCGCCACCATCATCCCCATCCCAAAACCTGGTAAAATAGATTACTGGGTTGCAAAGGCCTACTGACTGATATCCCTCTTGGAGTGCTGTGGTAAGCTCCTCAAGCAGATCATCTCCAAACACATCCTGCTAGATGCTGCACATTTTCACCTCCTTCCCGCTTGCCAGTTCAGCTTGCGGGATTATCATACAGCGACTGACGCAGTCCTCAGCATGACACACACAGTCCAGACTTGCATCAAAAGCGGATGGGTGGCTGGTCTCCTCCTCTTCAACATTCAGGGCTTCTTTGACAATCTCCATGTCGGCCGCATTGTCCATATCTTTACCCTTTTGGGCTTTGCACCGTCTCTCTGCGACTGGGTTCGCTTGTTCCTCACAGATCGACACATCACCCTTACATTCAATGGTGAACCCCTCCCCAAAGTTGTCCTGAATCATGGCACCCCTCAAGGGTCCCTGCTATCGCCGATCCTCTCTGCCCTGTACATCCTCCCACTCCTCTGAGTTGCGGAATCCTGGCGTTTCCGTTCACTCTCCATGTATGTTGATGATGGTGCCATTGTCACCACTGGCGCAAACCACCAGTCTGTCCTCCAGAAATGCGCTGACAGCTTCTATATGGTCATGGATTGGCTGCTTCAGAATGGCCTCCAAATCAACCCTGACAAAACTGAGTTTATCGCCTTCCAGCTGTGCTGCGCTAACCCCGCCCACATTGGTGCCCTCCGGCCTACAATTGACCTTTGCATTCCCGGCAGCAGGACCCTGCAAGTTTGTTGCTTGTCACTGGTCTGCTACCTTGGGGTCTTCATTGACGATAAGTTCAGTTGGACACCACATACCAAAATCATGGCTGCATGAGCACAATCGTCTTTTTGAGGCCTCCTGCTTGGCAACTCTGTGCGTGGCATTGACTTCCACAGCTGGCGGACAGTGTTCCATGCCATCACACTCCTGGTGCTCCTATATGGCCTTCTGGTCTGGTCCCACCACGCCCCCAAGTCCCTGATTCAGATCCTGCAAGTTGCTCAGAATGTCGCCATATGTTGCATCAGCAGCACATTCCACACCACCCCTGTCGAACCACTCCACAACATGCTTGCTATCCCACCTATCAAATTCATGATTGCAAAGTACCACATGGCATACACTGCCCACATCTCCCGTTTACCTCCCAATGCTGTCCTGTGCACCTTGTCCATCTTTGACCCTGCTGCCCTATACCCTTGTAACCCTCCCATCCCCACTCCCCTCTCCTCCCTCCTCCCTACCTCCTTCCCCGTCTTCTGTATCCCCACAGGACTCACATAGACTCACACCCAAGTCCACAATGCCCTGGTATCCCCTAAGACAGTGGCCCATCAGGCAACGATATTACAGATCGCCAACAATCCTCTGCCCCACTACACCTCAGTGTTCATCTACCCAATCCCCCACTGTTATGATCCACCCCAATTTTTCTCATCCTTGTCGGACCCCCTCCTTGTCACCATATCCACACCTAAGTGACCATTACCATTGAACCTATCATCCCTACCAGACCTACCACCATTGCCGCCAAGTGAACCATCCAAACCATTGTCACCCCTTGATCAGCCCCCAGTTGAGCCCCTCGTCCCTGTCCCCTGGAACATCCATCGTCGGGAATACTCCTCAATGGAGATGTACCAAGAGCCACCCCCAGTAGAGAATCCACTGGAAGACCCAGACAGTCCCATGGAGGACATGCTGCCCTTAGAGCCACAACCAGTCACTCACTATGAACCTGACGTCCCTGGAGGACAGACACATACCTTGTCTCCAGAAGAGTCCCCTATTGAACCCTGGGAAGCATACCTCACTCAGCCCAGTAGTCCTGTGTCCCACAAACACTCCCTGTCACCTACAAGTCCCTCTTCAGCACCTATACGCCAACGCACCAGTAGAGAAGGCAGTTACCAGTCAATCACCCCTACTACCTCATCGCCCATAGCTGGCACCTCACCCCAGAGTCAGGGCTACCAGTCGACCTCTCCCAGAGGATCTGCAAGCAATCCCTCATCCACACAGAGCTCTGCAGACGACGCAGATAGCGACATGGCCCTTAACTAGGTCACCATCAATATGGACTACCTTAAAGGGTAGTTGCTTACGCTAGATGCCCATTAGACCAGAATGGGCACATGGAGATCAGATCTCCTTGGATCAACCTCAAACCTCGTGGTCGTCATCACATCATGACAACGCTTCTCTTCTTGGAATGACCTGCCACCATTGTTCGACCCTTAAGGATGGATTAGGCAACTTGTCACTTTATCATTCGCTCTCGCTCATTCTCTATTGTTCGACTCATACAGACCGCAGCACTTGTCCGCGGAGTACCATACGATACAGACAGCCCCCTCTTGACCAGAAGTACCTACCTTAGTGACCATGGCCCGTGCGCGGCCGTGCCTGTATATAAGCGCCCTGTATTTCGACAGTCAAGCCCTAAGCTTGACTTGATTAACAATATCAACATTCTTGAAAGCTCCCCAAGTGCCTCCCCTTTTCCTCATCTCTTACATAAGCCTCTCAGAGTCGTCTCTAGCAACACTAGAGACTTCTACCTCTTCAGAGTACTCGCCACTAGTTCACTCTTAGTACAAGTTGTACTATCAAGGCCCATTGAAGCCTTAACACAAGTCAAGCTTTCCTTTCGACATACCAGCTTGGCGAGTAGACCACTCCGAATCCTTGCAACCCCACCATACCATCTCCTCCCCATCCACACCAATAAGTCATGACGACACTAGCCAAAGATGCTAAGACATATGCCTCGGTTGCTGCAATGAAGAGCGCACCCCATATCCAAGACCAGAAGGCCACTGGTAGACCAAAAGGCGTCACAACTACAGGACACTTGACCACTGAAGTTGGAGCTATCAAACCGACAACAGATCAGTCGTACCAGGGAACCACTGGATCATCAATGGGAGAAACAAAGGCGCAAATGACGCAACCACAAGGCGACGCAAAGTCAATGCTTCACAAAGCTCTATATGAGATCTTCGACATCAAAGCACCGATTGTCACAGAAACAAAGGACCCTATTGAGGTCAACACACTATGCTTCGCGGGGAGATACCACCACCATGGGATAGCATCCCAAGTGAACCACATGTTCTACAAGAACTTGACGTGACCACAAGACAATGGCCACAAGTATGCACCACCGTCAAACAAACTTATGAGAAGCCTGGAGTGCTTCCATTGCCACAAGAAGGGCCACTATGCCCGTCACTGCCAAGTTAGACACCAAGTTAATCATGATCAACAAGAAGTCGCAGTCATTAATGCCATTCGAAGCCATCCAGATATGGGAATCCTACCCATGAACCAACTTACCAAAAGGATCCAAGAGAACAAGAGTGCCAATAGTTTTGACACTCTCAAGGAAGAAACCCTGGATCACCCCCCACAGTTATTGGACGCAAAGAAACTCAAGAAACTCATTACCAACAACCAGCCACCAGCACATATGCTAGGACCACAAAAGATCAAGGTGATACAAGAATGTATTGCAGCCAACACCCACAAATTTGATGAGGCCACTCACCAGAAGCTAATCAAGCTATGCAAACCAAAAAAAAAGTCCATCGCACAGCGATTGAAATGTGCACATGCCTATCTAAAGTCAAAGCCCACTGTAAAGCAGTTGGGAGATGCACATGCCTACCCAAAGATGAAGCCCTCTGCACAGCAGATGGGAGATGCACTCAAAGAACAGATCCAAACCATGGATGAAGACACAAAAATCAGAATGCTCAATGAGCTTATCCCAAAGAACAGATTCAGCATCCAGAAAATTGAAGCCCTTGCCAAAACCTTCGGCCTGGACAGCGTCTTTGTCATGGACTGCCCCGCTTACCTAACTTTCTCTTTCCTATTTCGTTTCTCCTTCCGTTTCCATCCGTGACTCTGGGCCGCTTTGCCCACTGCTTACTAAGTTATCAATGGACTGTTCTCGCATTTTCTAGAGACTTCCATATGTTTCCATAAGCTTCTGTCTCGTTTCCCCTGCCTTCTGTGACCTTCTCCTATTTTCCAGTAGCTTCTCTCATCGGTGTATATAAACTGTACTCCATAGCATAGAACGGCTTTCTTAAGCTCGTTCTATTCGTGCAATCAGACTTTGATAGTCTCTTCTCACTGTTGAACGCGTGCGGCTTCCATCGAACGAACTCTCTTGCATTAGTCAGCTTTGCTGCTAATTGCCTTCAATTCTCTATGTCTCGAGATCATGTGTTAGTGTCTCGCTCGATTCCAAGTCACGTCTGACTTGTGTAATCTTCACTCATCATCTCCCCTGTCACGTGACTTCTCACATGACCGATTTCCCCTTTGGGAACGACCCCTCTTTGAAATCCATCTTTGTAATCTTGCCCAAGATCCCCGAACCCCAAGATCCCCAGACTCGATCTGACATGGTGGTCTGACTGTGATATTAGAATGAGCTTCCCTCTCTACGAATCAACAATGACTTTGACTCCCTCTGGATCGAAAGAAAAACAGAAAACCCCCGAAGGACTGGGCATCCCCACAGATTGGCGTGTACACGCAATCAACCAACCAACAGAAGAATCGCTAGCAGTATTGGACCTTCCATTTGAAACAAAACCTGAAACTAAAGATACGGTTCCATCTGAATTCTCCAAACAAGTCTGCCATCTAGTTGGAGGACAAGACATCGTCGTTCGTATAGATGGAAAAGAAGTTTCCAAGAAAGCCCCCTTTACTGCTTATTATGCCTGTTTCAAAGGAGCTCTCCTTGCCCTGTCCAACATCTATGGAGTCTGGTTCGAAATCTGACTCCGAGCAGGGAATACATATGAATGCTTTCAACTGGCATGACCTAGCCTCCAACTAAAAGATTGCCCAATGAAGGGAATCAATTACGCAAGATTGAGGCTCACCAGCCTCCCCATCACTAGGGCCCCCTCACGGGCAACATCCCCAATTTGACTGGCCCCATTGGATACAATGATGGTCACTCCACATGATGGGGATGTCTTCCACAAAACTAACCCAGATGATAGAGAAGCACCGGCTAGTAACACAAGTCAATCTTCTTCACCCGATCCCAAGGATCAACCTGAGCGAAAGTCCTTTGCTGGGTTTGGATCATGGAGGATGCGTTCTTCTCAAACGGCTAGACAACCTTCCAGGCTTCCTCCACGTCACCCCTGAGGCACTGGGGATGACCCATTCAGCCTCAAAAACCTTCTTGACGAACCTGAAAGGACAAACAATAAAGGACACCATTTGGAAGGGATTCACCCAGACAAATTCGAAGGAGATCGATCCAAGACCAGGCAATTCCTAAATCAATTCAATAGATTCATGCTGATGAATCGCAAAGCAGACATTGCCAAGGACCCCATCTCCAAATGCATCTACTTCATGTCACTTCTTGATGGAGAAAAAGTCAATGGATGGGTAGATATGGCCTTTAACTGGCTCGAAGAAATAGAGGCCAATCCTAGCCTCATCGGTCGATTCTCCAATCCCTGGAAAATGATGGAAGAAAAATTCAAAGTATCTTTTACCAATTATGTGGAGAGAGAATGTGCCCAGGATCAACTTGGGAAATTGAGAATGACTGGCGATAACCTCAACAAGTATTTGGCCTCATTCAAAACCCTCAGAAATCACGCAGAGCTCAATCCTGATGATCCTTCAAATCTATGCACATTTGCCCAAGGACTCCCACGTCAACTAGCCAACACCTGTCTGGCCATGGAAAATCCCAACACCTACAAGCAATGGAAGGCAGCAGCTCAACAACAACAGGTAATCTACCTGAAGAAAAAGGCGTTACACTCTGAGTATGGAACTTGCAATCCTGCTTGAAATGCTGGCCAAAACCCTCAACAGAAACAAAACTCTGGTTGGGTCTGGCGTCGCCCTGGGGGAAACGCAAACCCCAATAACCAGAATTGGTGTGGTCAAGGAAATCGCACGCAACCCCCACATCCATGACTTCCTCCCTGAAATGACGACATTATGGACACATCGGTAGTCCGCAAAGCCACTACCAAAAAAGAAAAAGAAGAATATCGCCGCACAGGACGATGCTTTCATTGTGGAAAGCAAGGCCATTTAGCATGTGATTGTCCTAGTAAACCCACACACGCTCGCACTGTCCAAATAGAAGACAGTCAATCGACCACTTCCAGTGATAACTCCTCCTTCATCCCAACCCCCTCCCTTGCTGCACGAGTAGCACGCTTAACCGAAGAGGATCGCGGAGCGTTCATGGATGAAATGCGCTCTTTGGGAGAAGATATGGATTTTCTTGGCACCTGAGTACTACGGCTCTTACTCAGGCAGTTCTGAATAGTTCTGGTTCTATGTATATAGCTCGAAATCATGCAATTCAAGTCCCTTTTCAGCTACGAACCAAAACAAAACAAGTCGATCAAAAAGCACTCCTTGACTGTGGTGCCACTGAATGCTTTATTCATCCACATTGTTATGATCCACCCCAATTTTTCTCATCCTTATCGGACCCCCTCCTTGTCACCCTACCCACGCCTAAGCAACCACTACCATTGAACCCACCATCCCTACCAGACCTACCACCGCTACCGCCCAGTGAACCATCCAAACCATCGTCACCCATTGATCAGCCCCCAGTCAAGCTCCTTGTCCCTGTTCCCTGGAACATCCATCATCGGGAATACTCCTCAATGGAAGAGTACCAAGAGCCAACCCCAGTATTGAACCCACTGGAAGACCCAGACAGTCCCATGGAGGACGCGCCGCCCTTAGAGCCACAAACAGTCACTCACTATGAACCTGACGTCCCTGGAGGACAGACATACACCTTGTCCCCAAAAGAGTCCCCTATCGAACCCTGGGAAGCATACCTCACTCAACCCAGCAGCCCTGTGTCCCGCAAGCATTCCCTGTCACCCACAAGTTCATCCTCAGCACCTATACGCCAACGCATTAATAGAGACGGCAGTTACCAGTCAATCACCCCTTCTGGCTCGTCGCCCATAGCTGGCACCTCGCCCCAGAGTCAGGGCTATCAGTCAACCTCCCCCGGAGGATCCGCAGACAATCCCTCATCCACGCAGAACTCTGCAGACGACGCGGATAGCGACATGGCCCTTAATTGGGTCACCATCAATATGGACTACCTTAAAAGGTAGCTGCTTACGCTAGACGCCCATTAAACCAGAACAGGCATGCGGAGATCAGATCTCCTCGGATCAACCTCAAAACTCGTGGTCGTCATTGCATCATGACGACGCTTCTCTTCCTGGAATGACCCGCCGCCATTGTTCGATCCTTAAGGATAGATTAGGCAATCTGTCACTTTATCATTCGCTCCCGCTCATTCTCTATTGTTCGACTCATACAGACCACAGCACTTGTCCGCAGAGTACCATACGATACAGATAGCTCCCTCTTGACCAGAAGTACCTACTTTAGTGACCATGGCCCGTGCACGGCCGTGCCTGTATATAAGCGCCCTGTATTTCGACAGTCAAGCCCTAAGCTTGACTTGATTCTCAATATCAACGTTCTTGAAAGCTCCCCAAAGTGCCTCCCCTTTCCTCATCTCTTACATAAGCCTCTCAGAGTCGTCTCTAGCAACACTAGAGACTTCTACCTCTTCAGATACTCGCCACCAGTTTACCTCTTAGTACAAGTCGTACTATCAAGGCCCGTTGAAGCCTTAACACACGTGCAGTGGAACGTCTCAAACTAACGACAAGAACACTGATGAAACCACAGAAGGTACAGAATGTCGATGGTACTCCCAATAAATCTGGAGAGATCCTAGAAGCTGTCAACCTCCTGGTCAATAACAATGGTCAGAAAGCCTCTCATGCGTTCTTTGTCGCGAATATTGGACAAGATGACTTCATCCTGGGTTACCCCTTCTTCGAAGCCTCTAATCCCAATGTTGACTGGAGTGGCAGTCGCATCGAAGGATTCACTACAATCTCTTCTGTAAATGCCGATACCTGGCGACCTCCTACCAAGGGTACAAGACGACAAGACCCTACTCCAGCATGGGTCCGATGTATTCCCGGTTGGGAAGACAGCGATGAAATTTGGCTTCAGACTAGAGTCGCGAAGACTACTGTAGCACAACAGCTTGCAGAAGCAGCTACAGACAAAAAGAAGCACACATGGCAAGAACTGGTCCCAAAATGGTATCACCAACATGGCAAAGTATTCTCAGAAAAAGCATCAGAACGTTTTCCTGATCGACGACCTTGGGACCATGCCATTGATTTAAAAGATGACGCTCCTACCTCAATAAATTGCCGCGTCTACCCCCTGTCTCCGAAAGAAAAGGAAGAACAATGAGAGTTCCTCTCTCAAAACCTGCGTCTTCAACGGATTCGTTGCTTGAAATCCCCTTATGCAAGCAGATTCTTCCTAATTTGCAAAAAGGATGGCAAGTTTCGTCCAGTACAAGACTACAGAAACTTGAATAAATGGATGATCCCTAACAAATATCCCCTTCCGCTGATCTCTGAACTGATCTATGACCTTGCTGAGAAACGCCTGTTCTCCAAGTTCAACATTCGTTGGGGATACAACAATATTTGTATCAAGGAGGGTGACGAATACAAAGCTGCCTTTAAAACTAGCAAGGGACTCTTTGAACCGATGGTTATGTTCTTTGGTCTAACTAACTCTCCGGCTACCTTTCAAATGATGATGGACGACATCTTCCAAGAAGAAGTCGCACAAGGTTGGCTTTGTATCTACATGGATGACATGATCATTGCCACTGAAGACGACGACACCCTCTACAAAATTCGTGTCAACCACATCCTTGACAAACTAGAGAAGTTTGATCTCTTTCTTAAGCCCAAGAAATGCAAGTTTCACCAACATGAAGTTGAATACCTCGGAGTCCTTATCAGCAATGGGTCGGTCAAAATGGATCCCGTCAAAGTTCAAGGTATTTCTGAATGGCCCACTCCACTAATGGTCAAAGATGTGCGAAGCTTCTTGGGGTTCTGCAACTTCTATCGGGCATTTATTAAGAACTTCTCCGACATTGCGCGCCCCCTTAACGACCTTACCCGCAAAAACGAACAATTTATTTGGACGGAGGAGCGCAACGATGCCTTCCTACATCTTAAAGAAGTTTGTGGTAGTTACCCGGTCCTTCACACACCCGACTGGTCCAAACAGTTCATTATGGAAACAGATGCATCTGGTTATGCCTTAGGCGTCGTCATTGCTCAGGAGTTCGAGGATGGTATCCATCCTATTGCATTCCACTCTAGAAGTCTCTTACCAGCTGAGAGGAATTACGACACTCATGACAAGGAGCTCGCAGCGGTGATTTTTGGTTTCAAGTGTGGTCGTCCCCTGTTTTTGGGTGCTACACATGCTATTCGCGTTCGCACGGACCACAAAAACCTTCAATACTTTCGCGACCCGCAGAAAATCACTGGTCGCCAGGCACACTGGATCGAATTCCTACAAGACTTCGACTACACCCTTGAACACATTCCTGGGTCAACAAACACTGTGGCTGATTTGTTGTCATGAAGAAAAGACCTTAACAAGGGGGTGGATTCCAACGAACCTTGTATTTTACTCCCTGATCACCTCTTCGCTCCGACAAATCCTGTTGAGGTACACAAAGTTTTTCTCGACGACGATCCCGACCTACAACGCAACATCCTACAAACCCTCCACGACTCTCCTGCCACTGGACACCCAGGCATCTCGAATACTTGGGAACTGGTCCGCGAACAATACAAAGGCCCTAGACTCCGAGAATTTGTAGAACAATATGTAAAAGGGTGTGCATGTTGCCAAGAGTCCAAAACCAACGTACACCGATCAAAGGCACCCCTACAACATTTTGATACACCTGTCGAAGAAGGGCCTTTCCAATACGTATCGATGGATCTGATCATGGACCTCCCCAAATCACAAGGCTTCGACTCTATCCTCACGATTGTAGATCAAGGATGTTCCAAAGCAGCTAAATTCATTCCATGCACCAAAACGATCGATGGGACAGGGGTAGCTCTCGAGTATCTGAAACACCTCATGCCGTGGTTCGGACTTCCCAAACAGATCATATTGGACCACGATCCCCGATTCACCTCTGCATTCACGAAAGAAATGTGCAAGGCATTAGGAATTCAACAAAATCTATCCACAGCCTTTCATCCTTGTACTGACAGACAGACAGAGCATATGAATGCGTGGATTGAACAATACTTGCGGCCTTGGACCTCAGGAAAACCCTCCGCTTGGAGTCAACTTCTCCCTGTTGCAGAATTTGCGCATAACTCCTGGAAACACGATGTAGCGCGCAAGTCCCCTCATGAACTTCTGATTGGAATCAAACCACAGGTGATTCTGAAACATCTAGAAGGACCCATGCCTACTGCAGAAACACGCCTTCGCCTCCTGGATGAATCTAGACAATTAGCCCAGAAGCTTCTGCAAAACGTACAGAGTCGCAAAGACAACAAGAAACTAACGGAGATTAAAGAAGGCGACCAAGTCTGGCTAGAGGGTCGCAATCTCTCTATCGCCGGTAATCGCAAACTCTCCCCAAAACGATATGGACCCTTCAAGGTGTTACAGAAGATAAGCCCTGTTGCAATGTGGCTCGACCTTCCTACATCGATGAAAATTCACAACGTGTTTCACACAGATCTCCTCCTTCCATATAAGGAGACGGAACAATATGGCACGCCCTATACACGCCCCCCACCGATCATCGATAGCGAAGAAGAGTACGAAATCAAGAACATTCTAGAAGCGCGGCATTTTGGTAAGAAACGTAAACTCCAATACCTCGTGCACTGGAAAGGGTACCCTCATTCTGATGACCAATGGGTTGATCACAAAGACCTGAACGCCCCAGATTTACTAGCAGATTTCTATCTGACCAACTCCGCTACGGCTGGACGACCAACCATATAAAGACATCCATTGAAACCCCCAATCCATTCTCATCTCCCCATCGCTTCTTCACACTGGCTTCCCCCTTTACAATCTTCTACGGCTACAATGAACGCTTTCAACAAACCTGTTCAGTCTTCACTGTAACAGTCCAACCTTCGCCGACAACCTCACACAAATCTTCAACCAACAAATTGAAGACATGACCAACACCAACTCTGCCATCTTTGTTCTATCCTGCTCTCCATTGCCTAACCAGGAATCTGCAGGCGGCACTCCCTATGTGGTCACCTCTCCCCCTCCAGACAGTCCTACTGATTCCGAAGCAGCTTGGCCCCACCAAATGATGTTGGAGCACATCTCTACCATACTTGGGGTCGACATCAAAGAAGTTCGCCGCCGCTTCCCCAACAATCGCTCTCTCTTGCCCATTGATGTTCCCCCTCCTTGTGCCCTGTCCCCTGTTTTCGTCCCACCTGCTCCTTCCCCACCTTTTCTCCCGGGATCCCCAGCTGGACCGTACCCAGGGTCCGAGTTAGCTGAGTATAACGATCCTGACTTTCCCTCCGAACCACCATCTGCTTCTCTGTCCCCTTCGGCTAATTCGTCTATGATCGTTGTCATAGCAGACGGGGAACAATACGAGAATGAAGAGCAGTGGGAACAGAGCGTCCAACAACACCCACAACTTCGCCGCTCCTCACCCCGCGTCCCCCTTGCCAACATAACACCTATTCGCCAGGTGTCTCACCCCCTCGAAGATACGACGGACTATGAAGAGCTCACTATGGTCCTCTATCGCCAAGTCTCCGACCAAGATGTGAGGATCAACAAGCTAATGGAAGACAAGGAGAATCAGGCGCCGTCCCCTGTCGCTCCCCAACCGAGCACTCACCCAGGTCCTGGCTGGCAAGATAACTTCGATGCCACTGGGACTCGCCACCTTTTTGTCATCCCCCTAGGAGACGAGGATGTCATCACTCCATTTATTCGCTACGACCTTCGCAACCCCTTCCCTGAGCTCCTAGCCACTAATGGACGACATTGCATCGTCCACTTGTGCCCCCTTCATGCCGTCCCTCAAAACGCGCGCTCGTCTCCGTTGTCGCCGCGCAATGAGTTGTTTTTCCATCCCAACCTAGAGCTGACAGCGGGCGTGGACTGGGCGGTCCTCCAAGAGGACGACCCCACTCTGGCAGGCGAGGTTCAACACTTCCATTCCCACAAAAAGGCCTGCGATCGTCTCACAAAGCGCATGGGACAACTTCGGGAGTCTCTGGAGGTTGAGAGGCAAGCCCTCTATCGTAGCTCGGCCCGTCTCACTGGAGCCAGCGCCCTGGGACGCCTACAGTGTCACATCAACTCTTCCCTACACATCGGCTCATCCTACTCTACCGCGCGGGTCAAGAGGATCTGCGCCTCCGTCTGCAACCGGGTTACTGAAGAGCGCGCTCGCCACCCTAGGGAGTGCATGTGGTGTGGCAAGGTGGGCCACACCATTGACGACTGCTATTGCATCAGGCTATGCCGCCACTGTTCCCGCTGTGGTCACACGGGAGTAGACTGTAAGGACCCATATAGCATGTGTCAAGAGTATGGAGACTGTAAAGTATATCCTACTCATCCTAACTTCAAACGTGGTTACTGTGCGGCCATAGACGACTGCATTGACGTCTAAAGGACGTTAACAAGGGGGTAATGTCACGGACTGCCCCGCTTACCTAACTTTCTCTTTCCTATTTCATTTCTCCTTCCGTTTCCGTCTGTGACTCCAGGCCGCTTTGCCCACTGCTTACTAAGTTATCGATGGACTGTTCTTGCATTTTCTAGAGACTTCCATATGTTTCCATAAGCTTCTGTCTTGTTTCCCCCACCTTCTGTGACCTTCTCCTATTTTCCAGTAGCTTCTCTCATCAGTGTATATAAACTGTACTCCATAGCATAGAACGGCTTTCTTAAGCTCGTTCTATTCATGCAATCAGACTTTGATAGTCTCTTCTCACTGTTGAACGCGTGCGGCTTCCATCGAATGAACTCTCTTGCATTAGTCAGCTTTGCTGCTAATTGCCTTCAATTCTCTATGTCTCGAGATCATGTGTTAGTGTCTCGCTCGATTCCAAGTCATGTCTGACTTGTGTAATCTTCACTCATCATCTCCCCTGTCACATGACTTCTCACGTGACCAATTTCCCCTTTGGGAACGACCCCTCTTCAAAATCCATCTTTGTAATCTTGCCCGAGATCCCCGAACCCCAAGATCCCCGGACTCAATCTGACACAGTGGTCTGACCATGACAGTCTTTGTCAACAAAAGTAACTCAGTTCAAATTGAGTTCGCTGTCATCAGTTGCAAAAGGGAGACAAAAGAAATCAGCCTCCTTGACACCGGAGCCACAGAGAACTTCATCGACTCAGAAACTGTCAAGAAACTCCACCTAGGAATGAAGGAACTCCCTTACCAACAACCTGTCTTTAATGTTGACAGAACACCCAACAGACAAGGAAAGATCAGTCACTACTGCGACCTCATGGTTAGCCAAGGAAACTTACAACGACAACTACGATTCTTCGTCACAAACTTAGGAAGAGATCACTTCCTTTTCGGCTACCCCTGGTTCAAAGCATTTAAGCCCAACATTGATTGGGAAGCAGGAACCCTCAAAGGACCAAAAGTCAAGGTTAAAACCATCTGGAAAATTACCTGGGACAAAGTGCAAGGCTACCTCAAAGAGAAGCGACAAAAACAAGAAGACAACGATCTTATCATGGAAACTCACGAAGCAATTATGGAAGAACTCGAAGACCAAAGCCAACCGAACATATGGATTGGAAGAACTACTATGGAAGTCAACAGGACCCACAATGCCACAGAAATGGCTCACAAGTATGCAGAAGAAAACAAGAAAGAAGAAATCACCTTGCCAGAGGAATTCAAACGACATGCCCTCCTCTTCTCAGATGAAGAAGCCAAGAAATTTCCCCCATTACATCCATGTGACCATAAAATCGAGCTTACAGCTGAAGCTCCAGCGAAATTCAACTGCAAAACCTACCCCATGAGCCTCAAAGACCAGGAGGCAGAAAACCAGTTCCTCGACGAAAACCTAGCCAAGGGATACATCGTCCCATCCAAATCACCTTACGGATTCAGCACATTTATGGTCCCTAAAAAGGACAGCAAAGAGAAACACTATATTATCGACTACCACCCACTCAATGCAGTTACCAAAAAAGACGTCACCCCCCTTCCTAACCTTACCCAATGTATTGAAGACCTCCAAGGAATGGAGCTGTTCAGCAAATTCGACATATGCTGGGGCTACAACAATATTTGCATACGCGAAGGGGATGAATGGAAAGCCGCCTTCAAAACCCACTGCAGGCTATTCAAGCCCAAAGTCATGTTCTTCGGAATGAGCAACTCGCCACCAACATTCCAGAGGTTTATGAACCTCATGCTAGAAGACCTATACGAATACTTCGAAAAGAAAGGAGTCCACAACATCAGGAAGATATTCAGAAGCTATATGGACGATTGTGGACTAGGAACAAAGCTCAAAGATATCAAATTACACATCGAGATTCTCCACTATGCCTTTGACCTGCTAGCCAAGAATGGACTACACCTCAAGCTCAGTAAATCAATATTCATGAAGCCTACCATGGACTTCTTAGGAGTACGCCTCACCAAGGACAGTGCAACAGTTGACCCAGCCAAATTTGCCGGAATAGCAGACTGGCCAGAAGACATCACGACCCTCAAAGGAGCCCGCTCATTTGTAGGAGTCTTGGGATACCACCACATGTTTATCGCTGGATTTTCCTCCATCACAGCACCCATCACACACCTCTTTGGAAAGGACGTCCCATTTGAATGGACACCAGACTGCAAAGCTGCAGTTAGAGAACTCAAGAAGCGCATCACTAGCGCCCCAGTGCTCATACGCCCAGATCCCAGCAAACAATTTGAGCTGGAAGTTGACGCATCTCAAATAGCGACTGGAGCAATACTCTACCAGAGAGGACTACCTATCACACAACCTGATGGCACAGAAAAGCCAGGACCACAGCACCCCTGCGGTTTCCACTCCCAAAAATTCACCAGCACAGAGCAGAACTACCCCATTTATGACAGAGAATTCCTGGCCATCATGTGCGGCCTCAGGAATTGGGATTACCTCCTCAAGGGTACTGAGAAACCAGTACTTGTCTATACCGACCATGCAAACCTCCGCTACTATCGCAACCCCAGGAAAATTGGACCAAGGGTCGCTGGATATCTACCTGAATGAGAACAATACAACATGATCCTGGAATACAAGCCAGGAGCCTCAAATCGAGCAGATGGACCCTCAAGACGTGAAGACTATGATGATGGCAGCAACCCAGAAAATGAAGACGTCACTGTATGGCCCAGCAAATATTTCTGCGAACACCATACAAGTATTCACAGTACCTCCATGGATGGGAGTTACCCTGGAAACAGGCAGCCTGGTGGAGAAGAAGAAAACATCCAAGTTATAGATTGGGACATGCTAGAAAGCACACTGGACAGTAAAGTCAAATTGGCACAGTACCAAGATCAGAAGAAACTCAAACAATGGGTCAAAGCGTTCAAACAAATCACCCTAGCAGATGGAACCCACTGGTACCATGGGAACGCCTTAGTTGTCATGGCAGACAATACCCTTAGGAGGGGAGTAACATCCCTTTTTCATGACCAATTAACTGCTGGCCACCCTGGAATTTCAAAAACACTCCAATTAATTTTGCCGTACTACTAGTGGCCCAACATGAAAGCCTTCATAACTGAGTACATCTGAGGATGCGCAACCTGCCAAATGAACAAAGTGAACACTCATCCTAGCCATCCCCCCCTGTCGCCAATCACTCCAGTCGAAAATGCTCGTCCTTTTGAGACTATTGCCATGGATTTCATCACAAAACTACCGCCCTCTGGAGGCTACAACACTATCCTGATGATCACAGACACTGATTGTACCAAGGCCTCTATGTTCTTGCCTTGCAAAGAGACTATAGACTCTGAAGGAGTTGCGCAACTATACCTGACACACGTTCTACCACACTATGGCCTACCCAAGAAGATAATCTCAGACTGAGATCCCCAGTTCACCTCACACTTTGGAAAGGAGCTATGCCGCCTCCTAGACATCCGCCAAAATATCAGCACAGCCTACCACCCCCAGACAGATGGTGCCAGTGAACAAGCAAACCAATCTCTCGAACAGTACCTAAGGATGTTCTGTGGAACACAGCAAAACAACTGGCATGCCTGGCTACCTATAGCCTAGTATACAAAGAACTCATAGCTGTCCGCTACTACAAAGAAAGCCCCATTCGACCTCCTTGTTGGATATACTCCATGCGTACATCAGCCCACCAGATCAACCAACATTCCCACTCTAGAAAAACGCCTTACCAATATCAAAGAAGCCAGAGAAGCTGCCCAAGAGGCCCAACGTAAAGCACAAGACAGCTGGATAAAGCTAAAGCCAAGATACAAACCATTCGCAATAGGAGACAGAGTCTGGCTGGAAGGAACCAACTTAAACTTGCCAGCAAACGTCACCCCAAAGTTATCACCAAGGTGATACAGACCCTTTCGGGTAGTCGCCATCATATCAAACGCCGCATTCAAAATAGAACTGCCAAATCATTGGAAGATCCACAATGTCTTCCACGCGTTGTTGTTAACACCATATTGAGAAACAGAAGCACATGGCCCAAACTGGATAGAACCGCCACCTGACATCATAGAAGGAGAACCAGAATGGGAGGTAGAGCAAATCCTCCAATCAAGATGCTTTGGGCGAACCAAAAAGAAGCAATACCTTGTCTGCTGGAAAGGATACTCGCCCTCTCATGACTCATGGGTCGATGAATCAGACCTGAACGCCACAGACCTTGTCACAGACTTCTACAACAGTCACCCCGCAGCCATTCGTTCTTGCTTAAAAGCCATGGAAACAACAGAAGAATATTCCCCATCATGCCCCGCCGACCAGACTACTCCCATCCCTCCAAGCAGTCTTTCTTCTTTTTCTGCTTGCTCTTCAGAGACCCAGCTATCTTCCCCAACCCATACCGGTTCAAAGAGTTCATACCCACTGCCAGAAAGCCAGGATTGCTACAGAGAGCCATCCATATCACCTTCGAACACTCCCTCCTCCACTCCAGCATGTGCAAGGAATACTACTGCCCCTACCACTGCCAATAGATGGCACAGCATTCGAACCTACCTAACCAAGGATTCCCCACGTCCACCATCTTCACCCTTGGAACAGATAATGGAATCGTCCTCATCAGAGTACACACAGAAATCGACAACCTACACCTATTCACCACCTTTATCAGACGCGACAACTTCACCGTCAGACTACACTGGACCAACTGGGAACCAAGACAAGAAGAGACCGTCATCAATCACAATGGAATTGATGTCCCAGTTGACAGCGAAGAACCGATTATTAGCACCTCGATCAGACATCAGCACTACTACCACGCTGGACCCCCATTCCACTTCCAACCCCCCACAGAAACACATACAGAACCAGAGTCACCAGGACACCCGCCCCTATATACGACCAACCCAGACACCCCATCAGAGGAACCAAGCCCTCTCAACCCCGCCGCCAGTACTACTGGACTTTATCCTGGAAGCGAACAACACACAGAAACAGAAACAGAACCAGAAGAAGATGAAAACAGTGACACTACCAGCCAATACACTGATGCTGGACTACTCCACCGGGAAGTCCTCCTTGCCATTGCCGAAGCAGAAAACACGGAGCCTTAAAGCAGAACTCAAGAAAGAAATCCTCAAGTTAGTTGTCAAGGATTTCATTGCTATGGACAACAAGTGGAAGCGCAACTTGGGATGCTTTGAGACACAGACACTAGCCATCTATTTCAGGAAGCTCAATAAGGACACAGCTCTCTATCTACTCAGGATACACCCCAGCTCTACTTCATGACGACCAACCTGCTGAAAGGCAGAGGACTTACACTGCCCAACCCCAGTCAGGCCAAATGGGCACGCCTCTCACTTAACTACCACAAGGAACTCAGGGCTCAGCTAGCCAAAGCCCATAATCATGTGGAAACGATTCCCTTAGGAGGGACCTCATGTTATGATCCACCCCAATTTTTCTTATCCTTGTCGGACCCCCTCCTCATCACCCTATCCACACCTAAGTGACCATTACCATTGAACCCATCATCCCTACCAGACCTACCACCATTGCCACCAAGTGAACCATCCAAACCATCGTCACCCCTTGATCAGCCCCCAGTCGAGCCCCTTGTCCCCGTCCCCTGGAACATCCATCATCGGGAATACTCCTTAATGGAGATGTACCAAGAGCCACCCCCAGTAGAGAATCCACTGGAAGACCCAGACAGTCCCATGGAGGACGTGCCGCCCTTAGAGCCACAACCAGTCACTCACTATGAACCTGATGTCCCTGGAGGACAGACACATACCTTGTCTCCAGAAGAGTCCCCTATCGAACCCTGGGAAGCATACCTCACTCAGCCCAGTAGTCCTGTGTCCCGCAAACACTCCCTGTCACCTACAAGTCCCTCTTCAGCACCTATACACCAATGCACCAGTAGAGAAGGCAGTTACCAGTCAATCACCCCTACTACCTCATCGCCCATAGCTGGCACCTCACCCCAGAGTCAGGGCTACCAGTCGACCTCTCCCGGAGGATCCGCAAGCAATCCCTCATCCATGCAGAGCTCCGCAGACGACGTGGATAGCGACATGGCCCTTAACTGGGTCACCATCAATACGGACTACCTTAAAGGGTAGTTGCTTATGCTAGATGCCCATTAGACCAGAATGGGCATGTGGAGATCAGATCTCCTCAGATCTCCTCAGATCAACCTCAAACCTCGTGGTTGTCATCACATCATGACGACGCTTCTCTTCTTGGAATGACCTGCCACCATTGTTCGACCCTTAAGGATGGATTAGGCAACTTGTCACTTTATCATTCGCTCTTGCTCATTCTCTATTGTTCGACTCATACAGACCGCAGCACTTGTCCGCAGAGTACCATACGATACAGACAGCCCCCTCTTGACCAGAAGTACCTACCTTAGTGACCATGGCCCGTGCACAGCCATGCCTGTATATAAGCGCCCTGTATTTCGACAGTCAAGCCCTAAGCTTGACTTGATTAACAATATCAATGTTCTTGAAAGCTCCCCAAGTGCCTCCCCTTTTCCTCATCTCTTACATAAGCCTCTCAGAGTCGTCTCTAGCAACACTAGAGACTTCTACCTCTTCAAAGTACTCGCCACTAGTTCACTCTTAGTACAAGTCGTACTATCAAGGCCCATTGAAGCCTTAACACCCACCCTGAACACTTTGTCATGGCTTATCTTGTCTTCTCTGATGGGACGTGCATCAAACGTGGGTTCTGTGTGAGCCACAACTGTACTCTTGCCACCACCCTCACTGCCATAGCAGGTGTCCTCTCCCTTGGACCCCATCCTGGCAAGAACACCACTATCTTCTTGCCGAACCGCAACCTCCACCACCCCCTCTTCTCACTCACAAAGCACAAATACCTTCCCCAGGCCACGTTGTTCACTGGTGCTCTGGGAATGCATTGCTTCCTCCATCCCCACATTTTTGTCAATGTCCTTCCTCTCCCCATCAAACTTAATAGAAAGCTGATGCGGGCAGACCCCTGCATTTTCGTGTCCAATTGGCCTGGTCCCCATGGAAAGGACTTCAATCTTGCCAAGTTGTGCACTGAATCCCAACACCACCACATCCCTGAGAACCACCCCCCCCTCCCATTGAAGACCTTACCCTTCCAGCTCTGGAAAGAGGACCAAGAGAACTGCACGGATCCACCCTTATGTCGCTGGACAGGTGGCCCAATCCTGGTTCCCAAGTCTTCCCTCCCATCTGACCTTGTCCTTGGGGCTTTGTCCCTTGGGCAGCGATGCACCTTATCTGCCGTCTTACAAGTCTTCTTCCAACATTGCTTCTGTGGAGCATACTCTCAACGCATATGTCCCAACTCTGGGGACACCATTATTTGCCCATGCACTTACTCTCAAACTCCCCTCCCAATGGTCGAACTGGACCGCAATGGCAATCCCAGGCCGAAAGCCTGGGTGCCCCGAGACTGGTTCAGGGGGCAAGGGTCCGTCGCATGGCCATACACCACACCTTGTTCCATCGTTTCTGTCGCCCCTTGTGGCAAGGGTTTTGAAGCTCTCATGGCTGAACAGCATGCTAACCCCTGCTCCACCCCCTCATGTTCTCCCTCTCCTACTTGAGGTAGCGCATGCCCCCAGGCTGCCCGCTACAGCAGCCAATGATGCATCACTCAACATGTGGCTCACCCTCAATCTGAGACTCCCATTCTACATTTGGCCCCACATATCCTATCTGACTGCCCCCTTGTTTCAATTTTCCGTGATCATTTACTTAAGGACTACTCGCTTCATTACTTATTTTGGACTGTGAAAGGTGCCAAGGCGCTTGCCCTGTTTCTTATCCATAGCAATTCTCTCCTCTGTCCCTTGCCTGCTTGCCCAGACCCTCCATGATTCTCCTCTTGGCCGGCCTTGATGGCCTGAGGCGCTTAGTGCCTTCTGTTTTATTTACTCCCATTTAGCCCAACATTCCACTATTTACCTTCTCCTGGGTTGATAAATGGTATCCATAACTAGTTACTGATAGTTGTACCATCATGTCTTGTTGCTAGCACAGTGGACAATAAACTTCTAATTCAAAAAAATAATAATAATAATAATAATTTCAAGATCTCAGCAACTACTGCACCGTTTTGTTGTCTTTGGTGGAATGCCGAAATGCTTGTCACCCATAGTATAGTTTCTCAAATGTATATAAACCCACCCCTCCATGAGTGGAAGGGCAGACCACTTTCTTACGATGTTTTGGCAATAGACCCCACTGTTTGCGCTGGTTCCAATTGCTTGAGACCTTAGGAAGTCTAAGTCGCTTTACCACAACTTTCAATCCACTCACAGTACGTCCCAGGACGTGTTACACTGACATAGTATATCTGAGTCAAGAGAGATGGAACTGTATGGTCTTACTTTTTGGGTAGGTGCTATTGCATACATCAAGGCAAAGAAAGCAAAGCAAGGGCAGCCAAAAGTATTCAGAGTGCAGAGGTGAGCACCAGAGATGTCGAAATGGGATCACTAAGGGTTGCAGCTCACACAGTGCCTCGCGCACAAGACATGGCACGTAGCACAGCACTTTGACATGTATCGTGATGGGAATGAGCACATTGGTCAGAAGGGAAGTAAGAAAATATCCCTTGATTCCGCGTCAAGGTGACACCAAGATGCCACAGAGTCAGTGGGTAGCTGAAGGCAACAACCCACCCATGTCGTCCTAACATGGAAGGCTGAGATTTACAGGACAGTAAACATGTGACCGTCATAACTCACAGGCGTCAGACGTGATAATGACATAACGCCGCAGTGGTCATAGAAGATCCGAGGAGAAGCTAGTTGATGCCCATCTACCTGTCCCGTGTGGCGTCCTGTCTCTGGGCATAGCTAGAGGATCGGAGAATGACATCTCCCGAACCTGTAGGAGGGGGATAGTGGGGTTGTATAGCCATTGACAATGACGTGAACCAATCAAAATCAGCACAAGGCTCTTTATCAGTGGGTGAATTGACTCGTGTACGGGCGCTAAGCAGAATGTCCAACCACTGGCAGTAGTATACAGTAATTGCCGCGCACTCCTGCACTTTCCTGTCTTGGGATTTTCTTCCCCTCTGCCAACCCCACATAAGATCAAATTAGGCCCATAATTGGTGATGTGACTGATGTGCCTCCTATCACCATGTATTCTTGCTTTTTCATTCCTCAGCGTTGTCCTCCGCATGGCGACGCATCGGCTTCTCTTCCGACTTGTTGCTTATACTCTGGATGATACCCAAACACAAGGTCGTTCCCGTCAAAATGACCTTCTGGCTCGGTTCATCCCGCAAGGGGCTTCCTTACCATTTCTTGTGTAATGTACTGACAGTGGATGACGGATGCGAGAGTGAAACGTCAGTGCCATAGCTCCACTACCACCCGCTCCCACGAACCCTGGATCTAGCCGAACACCCACCACCGTCCCGCTGCCGTCAACGCCGCTATTGCTGGCGCTCCCATGACTTCCATCTGCCACTGCCTCCTCGTCCGCGCAAGACCCACTTCGTCGTGTACGCCATCGGCCACGGTACCGGTCTAGTTTCACCACCCACCGCCATGCCCGCGATGGAGGTGGAGCTGCTGAAGCCGAGCACTGCAAGACCACTCTTGTCTTCTTGGACACCCATGGTACTGCTTCGACTAACTGTACATAACATTCTTTTTCGTGCTTACCGCTCGCTGTGTGACTGACCTTGACTTGTCTTTGGTGTCTTGGTATTGTTGGACCTACTGTCATCTGCTCCAGCGCTTGGACATAGTCCCATTGGTTCTGATACTCTATCAATATGTGGGAACGACTCGTAAGCAACTTTAGCCTGAACATATAACCCAAGTTAATTTGTCACATCGGGGCTTTTATATTCATAGCAACAGATACCATGAAACCCATCAACCCTGCAGCTCTTTGAAGGACAACACCTTAAAAGGGTCTATGGTCTATCATTTCGTCGTCCCAACACCATCATCTTGTGTGGACTATGATCAAAATTATCCCACTTGCTTCTGTTGTGTTCCTCTCTTTTGTGACTCTCGCACGTGCTGTACCTGGACGAGATTATTGCAACTCGTCAAGCTATCAAGATACCTGTTCGTGCATCGCAAAGGCCATATCCAACGCTTCTGCCGTGTATTACCCAGGTGAGCCCCCTGGGAGTTCAGGCTACCAGATTTAACTCGCATTAAATCACACTTCACAGCCTTGGATCAATACACTGCTGACAATGTCCACTGGGCTTTGCAAAGTTCGGCCCAGTCCGCCTGCAGTGTCGAGCCTGGCACACCACAGGATGTTGGTACCATTGTGCGTCTTCGTCCTAGTTTTCCATCCTCCTTATCTCCCTTCCAAAGTACCCTTCTGGTCTCTTTTCTCATTGCTGGCTACAGCTCTGTATTCTCGGTGCAATGCGCACGCCATTTGCAGTCAAGGGTGGTGGCCACACAACCAATCCTGGCTTCTTGTCTACATCGGGTGTGCAGATTGCCATGGTCCACTTCAACACAGTTGCCATTGACCACTCCGCCAGTGTGGTTGCTGTCGGGGCCGGACTTCTGTGGGATGATGTGTACAAAGCACTCGACGGGACCGGGTTGAATGTCGTAGGTGGCCGCGTACCTGGTATTGGAGTTGCAGGCCTTACGCTTGGTGGAGGTGGATATTTCTCTTCCCGGTTGGCCATATTTACAGTTGCTCATTGGTGCTTAAAAGGATATTCGTACAAGACAAGCCAGTTTGGACTTGCGCTTGATAATGTTGTCTCATACGAACTGGTTCTCCCAGATGGAACAGTTCGAAATGTAACCCGCGAAGATGAAGATCTCTTTTTTGGCCTCAGGGTGTGTGCTATCGTTGTCCCTGACTTTCAGGTTACCTTCTGAACGCGGCGTTAGGGTGGCGGCAATAATTTTGTACACCAACTCACACGAAGTGCTCTGATTTCCTTGTTGGTTCACATTCGTCTCAGGGCATAGTGACCAAGTTTACTCTCAAAGCACACCCGCAAGGTGATA
>Ga0307510_10001502_pt1 | contig 25726 bp, 22 predicted proteins | sample 12_EM_MG_FD_207224 | JGI IMG/M metagenome (GOLD analysis project Ga0307510, IMG submission 207224) | Populus trichocarpa ectomycorrhiza microbial communities from riparian zone in the Pacific Northwest, United States - 12_EM | ecosystem: Host-associated > Plants > Roots > Unclassified | place... | reverse complement strand
CGACCTGCAGGATCTCGCGCACCGACTGGCTGATCGACAGGTTGCCGGCCGACAGCATCACCATGAAGCGGTCGCCCGGCTTCTCGTACACCATCATCTTGCGGTAGGTGCTGATCTGGTCGAGGCCCGCATTCGTGCGCGAGTCGGACATGAACACCAGGCCGGCGTCGAGCTTGATGCCTACGCAGTAGGTCATTGGTTTTTCCCCAGGAGGTTCTTGAGTTCGTAGAGCGCGGCGAGCGCTTCCTTGGGCGAGAGCATATCGGGGTCGATCGCGGCCAGTGCCGCATCGAGCTTCGAGGGCTCCGGCGCCGCAGGCGCGGGCGGTGTGGCGAACAGGTCGATCTGCGCGTCGGCCGAGTGCTTCTGCGCTTCGAGCGCCTCGAGCGTCGCGCGCGCCTGGCGCACCAGGCTGGCCGGCATGCCCGCGAGCCGCGCCACCTGCACGCCGTAGCTGCGGCTCGCGGGGCCGGGCTGGATTTCGTGCAGGAACACGATGTCGTCGCCGCTCTCGGCCGCCGACACATGCATGTTGACCGCGCGATCGTGCTTGACCGGCAGCTCGGTCAGCTCGAAGTAGTGCGTCGCGAACAGCGTGAACGCCTTCGTGCGGTCGTGCAGGTGGCTCGCGATCGCGCTCGCGAGCGCCAGGCCGTCGAAGGTGGAGGTGCCGCGGCCGATCTCGTCCATCAAGACCAGCGAGTGCTCGGTCGCGCCGTGGATGATGGCGGCGGCCTCGGTCATCTCGAGCATGAAGGTCGACTGCGCATTCGCCAGGTCGTCGGCCGCGCCGATGCGGGTGTGGATCGCGTCCATCGGGCCGAGCCGGCAGGCGCGCGCGGGCACGAACGAGCCCATCGCAGCCAGCAGCGCGATCAGCGCGATCTGGCGCATGAAGGTGCTCTTGCCGCCCATGTTCGGGCCGGTGATCACGAGCATCTTCTGCGCGGCGTCGAGTCGGCAGTCGTTGGCCATGAAGTTGCCGGCGCCGGTTTCCATCAGGCGCGCCTCGACCACCGGATGGCGGCCCGCGTCGATGCGGATGCAGGGCTCGCGCACGAACTCTGGCCGGCACCAGTTCAGCGTGGCCGCGCGCTCGGCGAGTGCTGCGAGCGCGTCCAGGCTGGCGAGCGCGCGCGCGAGTGCGGCGAGCGGCTCCAGGTGCGTCTGCAGCGTGTCGATCAGCTGCTCGTACAGCAGCTTCTCGCGCGCGAGTGCGCGGTCTTGCGCCGACAACGCCTTGTCCTCGAAGGTCTTGAGCTCCGGCGTGATGAAGCGCTCGGCGTTCTTGAGCGTCTGGCGGCGCTGGTAGTCGCTCGGCACCTTGCTGGCCTGGCCTTGCGTGACCTCGATGTAGAAGCCGTGGACCTTGTTGTATTGCACGCGCAGGTTGGTGATGCCGGTGCGCGTGCGTTCGCGCGCCTCGAGTTCGAGCAGAAAGGCATCGCAGTTCTGGCTGATGCCGCGCAGCTCGTCGAGCGTGGCGTCGAAGCCGGTGGCGATCACGCCGCCATCGCGCAGCAGCACCGCGGGCTCGTCGGCGACGGTGCGCAGCAGCAGCTCGTGGATCTCGGCCGGCGGCGTGAGCGCCTCGGCCAGCATGTCGAGCAAGGTCGCCTCGCCGACCGGCACCTGCGCGCGCAGTGCGGGCAGCGCCTGCAGCGTGGCGCGCAGCCCGGTGAGTTCGCGCGGCCGCACCTGGCGCAGCGCGATGCGCGCGGTGATGCGCTCGACATCGCTGATGCCGCGCAGCGCATCGCGCAGGTTGGCGAAGCCGGCCGCCTGCAGCGCGTCGATCGCGTCGTGGCGCTGCGTCGCGGCGCGGCGTTCGCGCATCGGGTGCGTGAGCCAGTGGCGCAGCGCGCGGCTGCCCATGCCGGTGCGGCAGGTGTCGAGCAGCGACAGCAGCGTCGGTGCGTCCTCGCCGCGCAAGGTCTGCGTCAGTTCGAGGTTGCGGTGCGTCGTGGGCGGCAGGTCGAGCAGATCGCTGGCGCGTTCCACGTTCAGGCGCCGCACATGCGCGAGCGCCTGGCCTTGCGTGTGCTCGGCAAAGCTCAGCAAGGCCGCGCCCGCGGCATGCGCAGCACGCAGCTCCTGTGCATTGAAACCCGCCAGCGACGCCACGCGCAGTTGTTCGCACAGCTTGCGCAGGCCGAGCGCGGCATCGAACTGCCACGCCGGGCGGTGCGTCAGCGTGGCGCGCGCCTGGGTCAAGGCGGCGGGCACGTGGTCGCGGTCCACCAGCACCTCGGCCGGCGCGAGCCGCGCGAGCCACGCGCCGAGTTCGGCCTCGGCGCATTCGGTCAGCCCGAGCTCGCCGCCGGTCAGCGCGAGCCACGCCAGGCCCCATGACTTGCCGACCTTCGCGACCGCCAGCAGCAGCGCGTCGCTCTTGTCGGCGAGCAGCTCGGTGTCGGTCACCGTGCCCGGCGTGACCACGCGCATCACCTTGCGCTCGACCGGCCCCTTCGCGGTGGCCACATCGCCCACCTGCTCGCAGATCGCGACCGCCTCGCCGAGCTTGATCAGCTTGGCCAGGTACGCGTCGAGCGCGTGCACCGGCACGCCGGCCATCACGACCGGCTCGCCGGCGCTCTGGCCGCGGCTGGTCAGCGTGATGTCGAGCAGGCGGTTGGCCTTGCGCGCGTCGTCGAAGAACACCTCGTAGAAATCGCCCATGCGGTAGAACAGGAGCGTCTCGGGGAAGTCCGCCTTCAGCCGAAAATACTGCTGCATCATCGGCGTGTGGGCCGACAGGTCGACAGCGGGGCGGGCGGTGGCAGCGGGGCCGTTCGGAGCGAGAGAGGCGTGCATGGAGAACGGATTGTCTCCGAGGCGGCGCGGGCGCCGCGCTGCCATGCCGCCACTCAGCGCGTCGACGGTGTGCGCTGCGGGCTCAGGTGGCGTGTCAGGCAGCGGCGCAGTTGCGCCAGGCCGAAGGGCTTGGACAGGAAGCCATCCATGCCCGCGGTGAGGCAGGCGGCGCCATCGTCGCTTTCGGCGTTGGCCGTCATCGCGATCACCGGCATGCGCGGCGCGCCGGTCTGCTGCTCGCGTTCGCGCAGCGCGCGCGTGGCGGACAGGCCGTCCAGCTCCGGCATGTGCATGTCCATCAGCACGACGTCGAACCGCTCGGCGGCGATGCAGTCGAGTGCTTCCTGTCCGTTGCCTGCGATGACGCAGGTCGCGCCGAGTTCGGCAAGCATGGCCTGCACGACGACCTGGTTCACCGGGTTGTCCTCGGCCACGAGTACATGCAGGCCATCCAGCGTCTTCTTCGGGCTGGCCGCGTCGTCGGCCTCGGCAAGCGCGTCGGTGTGCGCAGTCAGCGTCCCGAGCACGGCTTCGAGTGCCTTGCGGCGCACCGGCTTGTAGAGCAGCAGCGCGTCGTCGGGCAGGCCGACGACGGCATCTGTTCCGAGCGGCGTGAGCACGACCACGCGCCGTCCGGCGCGGGCGTGGCCTTCCAGCCAGCGACGCAGATCGACGGCCTGCAGCAGCGGTGCGTCGACGAGCAGCAGCCGGCAGGGCGCGAGTTCGGCGTCGTCCGGCAGCGCCGGGATGGACACCGGATCGACCTTCAGCTCGTACAGCAGCGATTTCAGATGGCGTTCGAGGCCGCGGTTCGCGGTGGCCAGAACGACGTCGGTGCGGCGCGCCGGCTTGTGCCATTCGAGTGCCTGCGAGTCGACCTGCAGCGGCACCAGCAGCGCGAAGCTGCTGCCCGCGCCCAGCGTGCTGCGCACCTCGATGCGCCCGCCCATCAGCCGCGCCAGTTCGCGCGCGATGTTCAGGCCGAGTCCGGTGCCGCCGAAGCGCCGCGCGATGCTGGCGTCGGCCTGCGTGAACGGGTTGAACAGGCGCGCCTGATGTTCGGGCGAGATGCCGGGGCCGGAGTCGACCACCTCGATGCGCACGACGCGCGTGTGCTCGGCCGGTTCCGTGTTGCGCGGGTCCACGCCCTCGACCGACAGGTGGATGTGCACACCGCCGCGCGCGGTGAACTTGACGGCGTTGCTGACGAGGTTGTTGACGATCTGGCGCAGCCGGACCGGGTCGCCGAGAAAGGTCTGCGGCACATCGGGATTGCAGCTCGACGACAGCTCGATGCCCTTGCCGTAGGCCTGCACCGAGAACAGCTCGTTGGCCTCGAACACCACGCCGCGCAGGAATACCGGCTGCGACTCCAGCACGACCTTGCCGGCATCGAGCTTGGCCACGTCGAGCACGTCGTTGACGAGCGCGAGCAGCGTCTTCGCGCTCTGGCGCTGCAGGCTGAGCAACTGCATGCGCTGGTCGTCGGACAGGCGCGGCGAGTCGAGCAGCTCGGCGGCGCCGATGATGCCGTTCAGCGGCGTGCGGATCTCGTGGCTCATGTGGGCCAGGAAGCGTGCCTTGGCGTCGCCTGCTTCGCGCGCCGCGGCGTGGGCGGCGTCGAGCGCACGCGCCAGCTCGATGCGCCAGCGCATGGCCAACACGATCAGCGACAGTGCCAGCAGCTCCGAGCCCACGACCGCCGCGTAGCGCCGCCACGGTTCGACCGTGTTCTCGATCGACATCAGGCTCACGCCGCTGGGCACGCCGAAATGAAGCAGCGTGACGATCATGATGAAGGCCAGCACCGAGCCCATCGCCATGAAGTACAGCCCGCCGCCGGCCAGCAGAAAGGGGATCACCGACAGCCACCAGCCAGCGGCCGGCAGAGTCGCTCCTTGCTGGAGCGTGACGCCGGCCAGCAGAACGAAGGAGAAGGCACCCAGCGCGCGCAGCGGTGCGGTGTAGCGGCCGCTGCGCAGCGCCCAGATCAGAAATGCCAGGTTGCCCGCGCCGCCGAGAACGCACATCCACGCGAGTTCGCTGCGGTGTTGCACGAAGTAGATCGCGCCATAGGCCAGCATCGCGCACAGGAAGAAGCCGTTCATGTACATGAACAGCCTGCGCTGCACGGTGCGCTCGAAATCCTCGGCATTGCCGGGCGCCAGCGTGGTGGCGCCGAGTACCGCAGTCAGCCTCTCGCGCAGGGACATCTCCGCCTCCTCGGCCATCCTCGGCCACGCTCCGCGCCATTGTCGCCGCGCCGGCGGCGACCCGCGCAGGTTGCTCAGGCGGCGACGGCGTGCGTTCCGACGTTGAATATCGACACGGTTTCGGCGAGCTTGATCGCCTGGTGCTTCATGCTCTCCGCGGCCGCCGCCGATTCCTCCACGAGCGCCGCGTTCTGCTGCGTGACCTGGTCGAGCTGCGTGACCGCATCGCCCACCTGCTCGATGCCCCTCGACTGCTCGGCGCTGGCCGAGGTGATCTCGCCGACCAGGTCGTTGACGCGCTGCACCTGCGTCACGATGTCGGCCATGGTTTGGCCGGCTTCCGCCACCAGGCGCGCGCCGCCGTCGACCTTCTCGACGCTCTGCTCGATCAGGCTCTTGATCTCCTTCGCGGCGTTCGCGCTGCGCTGCGCCAGGCTGCGCACTTCGCTCGCCACCACCGCGAAGCCGCGGCCCTGTTCGCCGGCGCGCGCGGCTTCCACCGCGGCATTCAGCGCCAGGATGTTGGTCTGGAACGCGATGCCATCGATCACGCCGATGATGTCTGAGATGCGGCGCGAGCTCTGCGTGATCGCGTCCATCGTGGTCACCACTTCGCCGACCACGCGGCCGCCCTTGGCCGCCACGTCGCTGGCTCCGGCGGCGATCTGCGACGCGGCGCGCGCGTTGTCGGCGTTCTGCCGCACCGTGGACGTGAGCTGCTCCATCGACGCCGCGGTCTGCTGAAGATTGGACGCCTGCTCTTCGGTGCGCTGGCTCAGGTCCATGTTGCCGGTGGCGATCTGCGTCGACGCGGTGCTCACCGATTCGACGCCGCCACGCACCTCGATCACGACCGAGCGCAGCTGCGTGACCATGCGGCCGAGCGCACGTGTCAGTTGCGCCACTTCATCCTTGCCGTCGGCGCTGGGCGAGCGCGTCAGGTCGCCGGCCGCGACCGATTCCGCCAGGTGCGCCGCGTCGCGCAGCGGCGTCGCGATCGCTGCGCTGATGACCCAGCCGAGCGCCACGGCGACCAGCAACGCGAACACCACCGCGATCACCACGCCGAGGCGGCCGTGGCTGTAGACGTCGAGTGCGCGACCCGCATCGAGCTTGGCCTGCGCATCGTTGTATTCGGAGAGCTTGCGCAGGCCGGCGAGCGCGTCGTCGAAGCGCTTCAGGCCGTTGCTGCCGGCCACCAGCTCGCGCGCATCGGCCGACTTGCCGGCCTTCATCAGCGCGATGACCGGCACCGTGGACTCGGTGTAACCCTTCCAGCCGTCCATCGCCTCGGCGTAGAGCTTGCGCTCGTCGTCGCTGGCCATGAAGTCGGCATAGTCCTTGCGCGCGGCTTCGAAGTCGGCCTTGGCCTTCTCCATGCGGTCGCCGGCGGAGGCCAGCTCGGCTTCCGTCGAGATCAGCGTGCGGAACTCGCGTGTGCGGAAACGGTTCGCAGCCTCGACCATGCGCATGCTGTCACGCACACCGGGCAGTCGATAGACCAGAATCGAATCGGTCTCGGCATAGACCTTGGACAGTTGCAGGACGGAGAACGCCCCCAGGATCGTCATCAGCACCAGCACGCAGCCAAAGGCGAACGCCAGTTTTCCACGCACCGTCAAGGCATTCAGCAGTTTCATCTCAGCTCTCCACACCCGCCAGAAAAGACGGTACGGAGCTGATATCGACCCGGGCAGCGCGGCACTTGAGGTGTCGTGCCAAGTAAATTTACGCGTAAACAAAACGCTGGGAAAACCGGTGAAACCGAAAAGCAGTATGGGCAAAAAGAAAACAATCGCGCCGCCGGAGCGGCCTCGCGTGCGCCGCAACAACGCGGAGGACGCGCAGCGCCTGCGCGGCGAGTTGCTTGACGCGGCAATGGCGCTGTTTGCACAAGGTGGCATGGAAGCGGTGTCGATGCGCGCGGTCGCCGCGAAGGTCGGCGTGTCGGCGATGGCGCCGTACCGCTATTTCACCGACAAGGCCGAGCTGCTGAGCGGGCTGTGGCAATTTGTCGTGCGCGCGCTGCACGACCAGATGGCGCCGGCGATCGCTGCGGCGCAGGGCGGCAGGGCGCGCCAGCGGGTGTCGATCGAGACCTTTCTCGATTACTGGGAGGCGCACCCGGACCACTACCGGCTCGTCTACATGTCCGCGTCGCCATCGCAGCGTGCTGGCGACTCGACGCTGGGCCAGGCGCCCGTGTACGGCGAGATGCTGACGCTGGTGCAGGGCGTCACCGCCGACATGGCGGGCGAGCTCGGCGTGGACATGACCCACGCGCGCATCGCCGGCGACATCCGCTTCGCGATGTTGCTCGGCTATCTGCAGGCCGCGCTCGTGAACCAGCGCTTCCCGTGGTCCGAGCGGTCGCTGCTGCGCGCGGCCTACATCGAGCAAATCATGGCGACCGTGGAGCGCTGCCTGGTGCACGGCCCCGTGGCGTCCGAGGTCGGCAGCAAGACGGTCAAATCCGGCGCCCGCAAGCCGACGCGCTAGTTGCTGTCCTTGCCAGCGAGCCGCGCCGCTTCCCACGCGTGTGCTGCGGCCAGATCGGCGCCGAGCGCGTCGGCCTCCGCGGCGGCGTCGCGCAGGCGCCGGCCGAGCAGCACGAGGCTCTCGTGCGGCGACATCGTCTCGGTGAGCGTGGCGACATGCGCGGTGGTCGCCGCGCCGGCGTGCGGCAGTTCGAGCGCGCTGGCGATGCGCGCCAGCGTGCGCGCGAGCAACGCGTCGGTCTGCTGCGCGGGCTGCGCCTGCGGCTGCTCGCGCCAGGTGCGCACGCCGCCCAGTTGCGCCAGCAGCCGGTAGCTGCGCAGCTGCACGCGTTCGAGCAGGTCGAGCGGCGGCTGCACGCCGCGCGGCTCGAAGCGCGACCGCTCGGCCGCGGTGGCGATCGCCGCGAGGCACTCTTGAACCTCGCGCCGCGCGAGCCGCCAATCGGCGTTTGCGCTTGCGAGTTCGACGCTGCCGAGCGCCACTTGCGCATGCTGCAGCTGCGCGTTGCGCAAGCGCTTCAGCAGCGCTGGCAGCTGGCGCCGTTCCCAGGCCGGCAGCACATAGCTGAAGGCCCACGCGATCAACGTGCCGATCAGCGTGTCGGCCAGTCGCTCGAGCAACGCGAACTCGCCGGCCGTGTGCAGCAGATGGCCCTGCAGCAGCGCGAGCACGGTCGCGGCCGTGGCAGCGATCAGGTAGCGCACCTGCGCGAAGCCGTGCGCCACTCCGGCGCCAAGCGCCAGCAGCGCGAACTGCACCGGCACCGGCGGGTGCAGGCTGAGCAGCGCGGTGACGAGCACGCAGCCCAGCAGCGTGCCGAGCAGCCGCGCGTTGCGCCGTTCCAGCGTCTGCGCGATGTTGGTCCGCATCACGACCGCGATGGTGAGCAGGATCCAGTGCGGGTGCGCGGCCCACGGCAGGTGTTCGGCAACCATGTAGCCCACGCCGAGCGCGATCGTCACGCGCACCGCGTAGCGCAGCACCGGCGAGTGGCCGGAGAGCGCGCGCTTGAGCGGCGCGATCGGCCAGCGCATCGAGCTGCGAAAGCGCGGCCAGTCGCGCGCCTGCGCCGAGAGATCGGGTGGCGTCGCGGGCGCGTGGGTGTCGGCCCATTGCGCGATGGCGTGCATCTCGCGCGCCATCGCGATGCACGCCGCGCGCAGGTTGACCGGAAAGTGCTCGGGCGCGGCAGCAGCGTCGAGCGTGTCCCGCGGGCCGTCGACCTGCGCCGCGCTGAACAGGCTCCAGCAGACGCGGTCGAGCTGCTCGGCAAGTTCGCGCCACAGGCTTTCGAGCGCCTGGGCCTGCGACGGCGTCGGCGCATCGGCGCTGCGTGCGTCCTGCACGTCGAGTTCGAGCTCGCAGGCGAGCGCCTGTTCGCGCAGGCGGATCGCTGCGATCAGCATCGCCGCCATGCGCATCTGGGCTGCGCTGCGCGGCTGGTCGAGCACGAGATCGCGTGCGGTCTGGAGCTTGTCGGCCAGCGCCGCCTGCTCGGTCAGCAGCGCGCGCACCTGGGATTCGCGCCGGTCGCCGGTGGCGGCCAGCCGCGCGCCTTGCTGGCGCAGCATCGCGCCGAGTTCGGCCAGCGCTTCGGCCAGTGCGAGTGTGCGGAACCTGTCGTTGAGCCAGCGCGCGCTGAGCACGGCGTACACCGTGTACAGAACGGCACCGACCTCGAACCACGCGACGTGAATCAGCGCGGTGCTCAGATCGGGCGGCGGCGGTGTGGACATCCCGAACACGATCGCCAGCAGCAGCGCGAAGCCGAGCGGCGCACCGCGCGCGCCCCACGCGGTGCCCAGCATGCCGATGAAGCCGCCGACGCACACGATCGCGCCCATCAGAAGCGTCGTGTGGGCGGAGAGATGCGCGAGCTGCACCGCCAGCGTCATCGGCCCGGCCAGCCACAGCAGCGGCGCCATCTGCCGCCATTTGCCGCGTGCGGGCGCGGTCTGGTCGCCGATGCTCAGGATCAGCATGCCGACGGATGTGGAGGCTGCAGTCGTCGCGCCCACGCCGAGGTAGACCAGCACGCTCAGGCACGCCAGGCCGAAGCCGACCGCGAGGCCGTTGAGCACGCGGTGGCCCAGCAGCGGCCGCAGCCACGCGGCCCGCCGCAGCGTCGAGTGGCTGCTCTGGACCAGGGACGCGAGCGGCATCGGCATGATGCGGCGCGCCAGCCTCAGACGGGCGTGTCGCCTCCGCGCGGCGAGCGGGCGCGCGGCGGTTTGCGGTCGGCGTCGGCAGCGGCCTGCTTCTCGCGCGCCATGCTTTCCTTGCTGATGCGCGTCGCGGCCTTCTTGACTGGCGCCGCGGCGGGCGCGGGTTCGGCCACCACGCCGAGCTCGGCGGCGAGCGCGGACTCGGGCGTCGCGAGTGCGGCCCTGGCGACGGCCAGCGGGCCGGTGTCGTCGGTCGAGATCACGCGCGAGAACGGGCTCAGCAGCGTGACGAGCTGGCCGTAGATCTTCGGGCTGCCGGCGAGCACCTCGCGCTGGTAGAGGTAGTCGGATTCGCCGGTGAAGTTGCCGATCAGGCCGCCGGCCTCGGTGATCATCAGCGAGCCGGCGGCGATGTCCCACGGGCTCAGGCCGGTCTCGAAGAAGCCGTCGGTGTAGCCGGCGGCCATGTAGCAGAGGTCGAGCGCGGCAGCGCCCGGGCGGCGCAGGCCGGCGCATGCGGGCATCACCGCTTCCATCATGCCGAGGTAGCGCTTGAAGTTGTCGCCCTTGCGGAACGGGAAGCCGGTGCTGATCAGGCAGTCGCTCAGGCGCGTGCGGCGCGAGACGCGCAGCCGGCGGTCGTTCTGGAAAGCGCCGCGGCCCTTGGAGGCATAGAACAGGTCGTTGCGCGTCGGGTCGTAGACGACGGCCTGCTGGACCTGGCCGCGGAACGCGAGCGCGATCGAGACCGCATAGAACGGGAAGCCGTGGATGAAGTTGGTCGTGCCATCGAGCGGGTCGATGATCCAGACGAATTCGCTGTCCTTGGTGCCGTGCGTGCTGCCCGATTCTTCGGCGAGGATGCCGTGGCCCGGGTAGGCGCCGAGCAGCGTCTCGATGACGATCTCTTCGGCCTTGTGGTCGACCTCGGTGACGAAGTCGTTCGGCGACTTGGTGTTGATCTTCAGCAGATCGAGGTCGAGCGAGGCCCGGTTGATGATGGCCCCGGCCGCGCGTGCTGCCTTGATCGCCGTGTTGAGCATGGGGTGGAGCGCTTGGGACATGAGTGACCTGTGGATGGCAAAGGCAAATGGAAAGCGCGACGCACACGGCGCGGGCAAGGCTGGCGGGGACAAAGAGCGCGGCAACGGCGGGGCCGCTGCGGATAATCGCCATTTTATCCTGCCCACCATGCCGACACCCGCACCCGCGGTCGACCCGACCCGCTTCATCCTGATCGGCACCAGCCACCCGGGCAACGTGGGTGCCGCCGCGCGCGCGATGAAGGTGATGGGTTTTGCCGACCTGGTGCTGGTGGCGCCGCGCTTCGCCGACGTGCAGCATCACCCCGAGGCGCACGCGATGGCCAGCGGCGCGACCGACGTGCTCGCCGCCGCGCGCGTCGTGCCCACGCTGGCCGACGCGCTCGACGGCATCACCTTCGCGTGCGCCACCGCGATGACGCCGCGCGACTTCGGCCCGCCGACGCGCGCCCCGCGCGAGCTGTTCGCCGAGCTCGTGCCGCAGGCGCAGCGCGTGGCCTTCGTGTTCGGCTCCGAGCGCTTCGGCATGAGCAACGACGATGTCTACCGTTGCCATGTGTGCGTGAGCATCCCGACCATGCCCGACTATGGTTCGCTCAATCTCGCGCAGGCGGTGCAGCTGCTCGCCTACGACTGGCGGCAGGCGCTGGGCGGCTTCACGGTGGCGCCGCGCACGCCCGATGTGCAGCGCGCCGACGGCGTCGCGCTGCAGGGCGTGCTCGATCACTGGCAGCAGACGCTGGTCGACATCGAGTTCCTCGACCCGGCCGTGCCGCGCAAGCTGATGCCCCGCCTGCAGCAGCTGCTGAACCGGGCGCAGCTGACGACGGAAGAAGTCCACATCCTGCGCGGTGTTGCCCGGGCGGTGGACAAAGCGCGTTTCGATCGCAACCGCTAAACTGGCGCTGGACCATCCCTCCACTCCCGAGCACCCCATGTTTGAGCGGCTGCGTGAAGACATCGCCTGCATCCTCGAGCGCGACCCTGCGGCGCGCAGCGCATGGGAGGTCCTCACCTGTTATCCGGGCCTGCACGCGATCGTGCTGCACCGCCGTGCGAGCTGGTTCCGCAGGCACGGGCTGCACTGGCTCGCGCGTTTCACGTCGCACATCGGCCGCTTCCTGACCGGCATCGAGATCCATCCCGGCGCCACGATCGGCCGGCGTGTCTTCATCGATCACGGCATGGGCGTGGTCGTCGGTGAAACGGCCGAGATCGGCGATGACTGCACCATCTACCAGGGCGTGACGCTGGGCGGCACGTCGCTGGCCAAGGGCGCGAAGCGCCATCCGACACTGGGCCGCGGCGTGATCGTCGGCGCCAATTCGCAGGTGCTGGGTGGCTTCACGGTGGGCGACGGTGCGCGCGTGGGCTCGAACGCGGTCGTGCTCAAGCCGGTGCCGCCAGGCGCCACGGCCGTCGGCAACCCGGCGCGCGTGATCGAGAAGGAAGCCGACAGCGTGCGCGAAGCGGCCGCGGCGAAGATGGGCTTCTCGGCCTACGGCATCACGCAGGGCGACGACCCGATGTCGCACGCGATGAAGGGTTTGATCGACAACGCCTCGGGTCACGAGCACCAGATCGCGATGCTGTGGCAGGCGATCGAGAAGCTCTCGGCGCGCTCGCGCGAACTGCCTTCCGAAGACTGCGTGCCGGCCGACGCCCGCACCACCGAGACCTTCGACGCCGAGCGCTTCAACCGCCTCGTGAAGTGACGGCGGCGATGGCGCCGCGGCGCCAGAAACGCTAGAAGATCAGCAGCATCGGCAGGAAGGCCGGCAGCATCTCGAGCCAGTTGCGCGGCACGTCGATCATCGCGGTCGCGCTGTACGGGCTGATGTAGCCGTCGGGCTCGACGCTTCGGTAGCGGAAGTAGTAGCGGCCGCTGCGCGACGGCGTCGCCAGCGACCACTGCGGCTGATCGAGTTCGGCGCTCGCGACGATGTCGGTGAACGCGAGGTCGCGTGCGAGTTCGACTCGCTGCTTGTCCTCCGCCCGCCCGCCCCAGGTGAAGACGAGTGCGCGGCCGTCGCCAGACAGGCCGGCGCTTGGCGGCTCGGGCAGCGGTCGCACCACGAAAGTCTGGGCATCGCCGAACGGGCCGTGATCGCCATCGGGCCGCACGCTCGCGGCGCGCCAGAAGTAGGTGCCGGGAGTGGTGATGTCGGCGCGCAGGTCGCTGCCGGCCAGCAGATCGCGGTCCTGGACGAGCTTTGTGAATGCTTCGTCCTCGGCGATCTGCACGCGCACCTGCGGTGCCTCGACATTCAACGCCCATGCGAACTCGATGGAGCCCGCCGGCTGCTTGCCATTGGCGCGCGGCGCGCGGTAGACGGGCGGCTCCGGTCGCGCCTTCAGCACGAACGGGCGTGTCGCATCGAAGCCTTCGATGCCTTGCGTGTCGATGCGGCGTGCGCGCAGGAACCATGACGCGTCGTCGAGCCCAGCGACCCGCACCTCGGCGCCGGCCGCGACGCGCTGGTCGCTGACGATCTTGTCGAACGCGCTGTCGGAGGCGATCTGCACGCGCATGGCAGTCGTCTCGCTTGGCAATGCGAAGCGCACCAGCGGCCGCTCGAAGCGCGCCGGCACCGCGCTCAGATCGGGGGCGGCCTGCAGCTTCACGACGCTGGGGGGCGCGCCGCTCGCGTCGGCCGCGGCGCCGAAGCCGCTCGCCACATCGGCACCCGCGCCGCGCGCGGTGTCGAAGCGCACCAGGCCTTCGATGACTTCGCCGCGCGTGCGGCCGTTGGCGGTGTCGTCCAGGCCGACGCGGTAGCTCGTGCCGCGCACGCCCACCACGGCCGTCGGCGTGACGACCTCCAGTGGCTTGGCGCGCAGCACCTTGCTCGCGAAGACTTCGACCGAGCCGCGCAGCACGCGCATGCTGCCGGCGAACCAGCCGCTGGGCGCGTTGGCCGCCGCGGCGTCACTGGCCGATGCGGCCGCGGCCGCTTCGCCGCGCTCGCCGAGCCGGCGGCTCGCCACGACTTGCGCCAGGCTCGAAGGCGGCAGGCGCACGCGCGAGCCGTCGGCGAGTTCGATCACCGCGGAACTGCTGGCGCCGGTCTGCACCGACTGGCCTTCGGTCACCGCCGTGCCGCTGGCGGCCGGCGCGTCGCCGATGCGCACGTCGCCGGTCGCGCTGACGAGTTGCGCATCGACCGGCTTCTCGCGCAGCAGCCGCGTCGGGATCTTCAGCCGCTGGCCGGGCAGGATGAGGTTGGGGTTGACAAGCCGGTTCAGCTTCGCGACCTCGCGCCACGCGGCCGGCGAGACCAGCACACTCTGCGACAAGCCCATCAGCGTGTCGGTCTTCACCACCACGAAGTCGACCATCGGCTCGGCGGCGGGTGCCGCGTGCGCAGCAGCCGCCAGCAGCGTGGTCGCCACCAAAGCGATCGGCAGCAGGCGGCGGGCGGCGGTCACGCGGCAGTCCCGGACGACGATGAACGCTGGGCCGACTTGGACCGGAACGCGTTGCAGACGGCCGCTTCGGTCTCGATGTACGGGCCGCCGATCAGGTCGATGCAATAGGGCACCGCGGCGAAGATGCCGTGCACCGGCGACTGCGCTGCGGGCAGGCCGGCGAGGGTTTCGGCGATCGCCTTGGGTTGGCCGGGCAGGTTGATGATCAGCGCCTTGCCGCGGATCACCGCGACCTGGCGCGACAGGATCGCGGTCGGCACGAAGGCCAGGCTGATCTGGCGCATCTGTTCGCCGAAGCCCGGCATGACCTTGTGCGCGACTGCCAGCGTGGCCTCGGGCGTGACGTCGCGCAGCGCAGGGCCGGTGCCGCCGGTGGTGAGCACCAGATCGCAATGCGCGTCATCGCAGAGTTCGATCAACGCGGCGCTGATGCCGGCCTCGTCGTCGGGGATGAGCCGCGTCTCCCAGGCGATCGGATTTTTGACGGCGCCGTTCAGCCACGCCTGCAGCGCCGGAATGCCCTGGTCGACATAGACGCCCGCCGACGCGCGATCGCTGATCGACACGACGCCGATGCGGACCGGGTCAAACGGGTTGCTCATCGTCGAGGGTGTGGGTCTTGATGAACTGGAACAGCTCGCGGAACGCGCGGCCGCTGCGCTTCTCGGGCACCAGCGAGGCATCCTTGCGCGCGGCGCGGATCAGGCTGCGCAGCTGCTGCACGTCGGTCTGCGGATGCTCGGTGATCCAGCGCGTGGCGGCGTCGTCGTCGGCGATGAGTTCGGCGCGCCAGCGCTCGGACTGATGCAGTGCGAGCGAATCCTGCGCGCGGCCGAGCTGCATGTCGGTCACGGCCTGGCGGATCGGTTCGACATCGTGCACGCGCATCAGCTTGCCGATGTACTGCATCTGGCGGCGCTTGCCTTCGTGGGTGCGCGTCTTCTTGTACTGGCGGATCGCGTCGAGCAGCTGCTCGGAAATGGCCAGGGTGTCGAGGCGCGAATCGGGCAGCGCCACGACCGCTTCGCCGAGATCCTGCAGCGCATGCGAGGCCTGCTTCAGTCGCGTCTTGCTCGGGCGCTCCTGAAAGCCCGAAGCGCCGGCATCGTCTGCAGCAGGCACGTCATCGGGTTCGTCGGTGTAGGGCGCTGTGGACATGGAGCGATGCAGAGGGAGGGCTCGGTATGATAGTCGCGCCAGCCTCTCGTCGCGTTCGCCGTGCTGGCCTTCACCGGACCCTCACCCATGCCCCGTTCCCCTTCGCCTGCTTCGCCCGCCACGGGTTTCGCGTACAGCCGCGCGCAGTTCCAGCAGCATGTCGAGGATGCGCTCGCGCTCGCGCGCCAGCTCGGCGCGAGCGATGCTGCGGTCGAGGTCTCGGAAGGCGTGGGACTGTCGGTGTCGGTGCGCAAGGGCGAGACCGAGAACGTCGAGCGCAACCGCGACAAGTCGATGGGCATCACGGTCTACATGGGCCAGCGCCGCGGCAACGCGAGCACCTCCGATTTTTCCCGCGCCGCGCTGGAGCAGACGGTGCGCGCCGCGCACGACATCGCCCGCTTCACCGCCGAAGACTCGGCCGCCGGCTTGCCCGAGGCCGACGACATCGCCACGCCCGCGCAGGCCGCGCGCGACCTCGACCTCTTTCATCCTTGGGCCATCGATGCCGCGGGCGCGCTCGAGATCGCGCTGCGCTGCGAGGCCGCGGCGCTGAACGTCGATGCGCGCATCACCAATTCCGAAGGCGGCGGCGTGTCGGCGCAGCAATCGCATTTCTTCGCCGGCAACAGCCGCGGCTTTCGGGGCGGCTACGCGAGTTCGCGGCATTCGCTGTCGGTCGCGCCGATCGCGTCCAGCCTCGCCCGCAGCGGCGACGACATGCAGCGCGATGCCTGGTACAGCTCGATGCGCGCGCCCGGCGAACTGGCCGCGCCGGAAGCCGTGGGCCGGTATGCGGCAGAGCGCGCGCTCTCGCGCCTTAACTCGCGCAAGATCAAGACCTGCGAAGTGCCGGTGCTGTTCGAGTCGTCGCTCGCCTCGGGGCTGCTCGGCGCTTACGTGCAGGCCACCAGCGGCGGCGCGCTCTACCGCAAGTCGACCTTTCTGCACGAGAGCATGGGCCAGCGCGTGCTGCCCGAGCACATCGACATCCACGAAGACCCGCATGCGGCGCGCGGCAAGGGCAGTGCGCCGTTCGATGACGAAGGCGTGCTGACGCGCCAGCGTGAGGTGGTCAAGGCGGGCGTCGTGCAAGGCTATTTCCTGTCGACCTACTCGGCGCGCAAGCTCGGGCTGCGCACCACCGGCCACGCGGGCGGCTCGCAGAACCTCGCGCTGACGAGCCGGCTCACGCAGGCCGGCGACGACCTGAATGCGATGCTCAAGAAGCTGCATCGTGGCCTGTTCGTGATCGAGCTGATGGGGCAGGGCGTGAACTACGTGACCGGCGACTACTCGCGTGGTGCGGCGGGCTTCTGGGTCGAGAACGGCCAGATCAAGTACCCGGTGCACGAGATCACGATCGCCGGCAATTTGCGCGACATGTTCCAGGGCATCCAGGCCGTCGGCGCCGACGCCTACACGATGGGCAGCAAGACGATTGGCTCGGTGCTGATCGACAAGATGAAAATTGCGGGCCTTTGATGGAGGGCGCGCCGAGCGGCGCGGCCGCTCGGGAGCGGCCGCGCGTGGCCTCAGCTCCCCGTCGCCGCGTGGAACAGCTTGCCTGAGCGCGTGCCGCTGCGGCAGAACGCCAGGATGGGCTTGGGCAGCTCGGCCAGCAGCGTTGCAAACTGCGCGATCTGTTCGGGCGTCTGAACCGCCGGCGACACCGGCAGGTGCGCATAGCGCAGGCCGGCTGCCAGCGCCGCGGCCTCGATCGTGGCGCTGGTGGGCTGATCCGGTCCGCCTTCGAAATCCGGCCGGTTGTTGATCACGCTCTTGAAGCCCGCCTGCGCCGCCCAGGCCATCGCGCCGGGCTCGAGTTGCGGGGCGACGCAGACATCGGCGCTCAGCTGCTGAACCACGGGCGCGTTCATGGTGCCAGCGCCTTCTTGACCGCGGCCGACACCAGGCCCATGTCGGCCTTGCCGGCGAGCTCGGCCTTGACCGCGGCCATCACCTTGCCCATGTCGCCCGGGCCGGCGGCGCCGAGTTCGGTGACGATGGCCGCGACCTGCGCTGCGATCTCGTCGGCGCCCAGACGCTGCGGCAGATAGCCTTCGAGCACCGCCAGTTCGGCCGCTTCCTTCTCGACCAGATCGGGCCGATTGCCGGCGGTGAACTGCGTGATCGAGTCCTTGCGCTGCTTCACGAGCTTGTCGACGATGGCGATCACCGCCGCATCGTCGAGCACGATGCGCTCGTCGACTTCACGCTGCTTGCAGGCGGCCAGCAGGCCGCGGATCGTCAGCAGGCGCGGCGCATCCTTCGCGCGCATCGCGACCTTCATGTCTTCGGTGATCTGGTCTTTCAGGCTCATCACGGCTCCTTCATCGAGAACAACATCTTCGAACTGCGTCTGGAACTTCGGGCGGCACAAACGACGAAGCCCGCAATAGCGGGCTTTCGGGGGCGTGCTGCCTGTGTGCAAACCCGCGTCAGCGGGCCTCGATCAGAACAGCTTCTTCGGCAGCTGCATGCTGCGAACGCGCTTGAAGTGACGCTTGACCGCGGCTGCCTTCTTGCGCTTGCGCTCGGCAGTGGGCTTCTCGTAGAACTCACGGGCACGCAGGTCGGTCAGCAAGCCGAGCTTCTCGATGGTGCGCTTGAAGCGGCGCAGTGCCACGTCGAATGGCTCGTTTTCTTTGACGCGAATCGTAGTCATGTACAGGTTGGTAAAGCTAGCAAAGACGTCGATTATAGCCGGCAATCCGCTAAGGATGCAAACGGCTCAATGCAAGCGCGCAGGCGGCGGCGCTCGCCCAGGCCCACTGGAAGTTGTAACCGCCCAGCCAGCCGGTGACATCGACGACCTCGCCGATGAAGAAAAGCCCTGGGACGCGCGCGCTTTGCAGCGTCTGTGAGCTCAGTTCCCGGGTGTCGACACCGCCGGCGGTGACCTCGGCCTTGCGGTAGCCCTCGCTGCCCTGAGGCTTGAGTTCCCAGCGGTGCAACCGGCCGGCGAGTTCGGCCAGGTCGCGGTCGCGCTGGTCGGGCAGGGGTTTGTCGGCCAGGTCGGGGAGCGGCGCCAGCCAGGCGTCCGCCAGACGCCGCGGGATCAGCTCGGCCAGCTCGTTGCCCAGGCGCTTGCGCGAGTCGCGCTTGGCGCTCAGCAGTTCGGCGTTCAGGTCGCGCCCGGGCAGCAGATCGATGCGCAGCGGCGTGCCCGCATGCCAGAAGCTCGAGATCTGCAGCACGGCCGGGCCGCTCAGGCCGCGGTGCGTGAACAGCAGGTCTTCGTGGAATTCGCCACGCGCCTTGCCGCTGCCGGCTTCGATCTTCACCGGCAGCGACAAGCCCGACAGCGCGGCGAACGGCGCCCAGGTCACCGGGTCGAAGGTCAGCGGCACGAGCGCGGGGCGCGTCTCCTGGATCGTGTGGCCGAACTGGCGCGCGATGCGGTAGCCGAAGTCGGTCGCGCCGATCTTGGGAATCGACAGCCCGCCGGTCGCGACCACGAGCTGCGCGCAGCGCACGCTGCCGCGATCGGTGTCGAGCTCGAAGCCGGCGTCGATCTGGCGCACCGCGCTCACGCCGCAGGGTTGCCAGCGCGTCACGCCGCCGGCGTCGCACTCGCGCAGCAGCATCGCGATGATGTCCTCGGCGCTGTCGTCGCAGAACAGCTGGCCCTTGTGCTTCTCGTGCCACGCGATGCGGTGGCGCTGCACCAGCGCGATGAAATCCTGCGGCGTGTAGCGCGCCAGCGCCGAGCGGCAGAAGTGCGGGTTGGCCGAGAGGAAGTTGCCCGGCCCCACATCGACGTTGGTGAAGTTGCAGCGACCGCCGCCCGAGATGCGGATCTTCTCCGCGACCTTCTCGCCGTGGTCGATCAACAGAACCTTCAGCCCGCGCTGGCCCGCGATGCCGGCGCAGTGCAGCCCCGCGGCGCCCGCGCCGACGATGACTGCGTCGAAGCTCAGGCCCGCCACACGAACGGGAATGCCAGCTGCTTGAAGAAGCCGTTGGGCACGTAGTCTCCGGTCACGCCGTAGCGCTCCGGCCAGGCGCGATCCGACTTGACCGCGGTGCCGAAGAAGTAGTCGAGGAACGCGAAGTGCGCCGCGTAGTTGCGGTCGATCGCCTCGTCGTCCTGCGAGTGGTGCCAGTGATGGAAGTTGGGCGTGACGATCACATAGCGCAGCGGCCCGAGCCGCACGCTCACGTTGGCGTGGTTGAACACCGCCTGGAAGCCGACGATGATGATGTAGGCGTCGATCACTTCCTTGCTGAAGCCCAGCACGTAGATCGGCGCGAGCACCAGCGTGCGCGTGATGATGAGTTCCAGAATGTGCTGGCGCGAGCCGGCCAGCCAGTCCATGCTCTTGACGCTGTGGTGCACCGCGTGCAGCCGCCACAGCAGCGGCACCTCGTGGTAGGCGCGGTGCGTCCAGTACTGCACCAGATCGGCCACGAGCACGATCAGGAACAGCGCGATCCAGAAGTTCAGCCCCTGCACCCAGAAGCGGATGCCGTCCTTCGCGGCCCAGCCGAACAGCTTGTGCACCAGCAGGTTCGTGGCCAGCAGCACGAAGCCGACCACCATGTGGTTCACGATGAAATGGTGGAAGTCGGTCTGCCACTCGGGGCGGAACACCGGCTGGTCCTTGCGCAGTGCGAACAGCTTCTCGATGAAGATGAAGATCAGCGTCGAGCCCAGCAGGTCGAGGATGAACCAGTCGAGGCCGATGTAGGGCGTGTTGTCGGGGAAGTTGCTGTCCACCGGCACCTTGTGGCCGCCGAGTGCGAGCGACAGCCCGATCAGCACGAAGGCCGACAGCGCGAGCCAGCGCGCGCGGCCGCTGACGATGTTGTAGAGCGAGAGCGCGCCGGCCACCACGAGCGACCAGAACAGCAGCAGCCGCATCACGTCGACGTTGTAGGAGCGGCGCAGCTGCGGCGTCGTCAGGTACTCGGGCCAGTGAAAGGCGAGCACGCCGAGAAAGCACAGGATCGCCAGCGACAGCGCGATCACGCCCGAGATCATGCCCTTGCCAGGCCGCAGCGCGCCGTGCGATGCGCCGAGTTGATTCAGCTTCTTGAGTTCATCCATGAGGCCCTCCCCGGGTCGTTTGCCGCGCATTATGCGGTGGCTCGTGGCGATCGCCGACCGCCTGCAACCGATGCGACAAATGCAACGCCGCGCAGCGTGAACTCAGGCCGCGCGAGCGCCTTCTTGTTGCATCGGCAGGCTCTGCAGGCCACGCAGCACGTCGCCGACGATCACGATCGCCGGGCTGCCCAGCCCCGCGCTGCGCACGTCCTGCGACAAGGTGGCGAGCGTGCAGGCGATCTGCTGTTGTTGCGGCAGGCTCGCGTGCTGCACCACGGCCGCCGGCGTGGCGCCAGGCAGTGCCTGCAGCAAGCCGCGCTGCAGTGTGTCGATGGCGCTCACGCCCATGTAGACCACGAGCGTGAGGCCTTGCGCTGCGGCGGCGCCCAGCGTCGGCCAATCCACGGTCTGCCCGCCGGCGCGTGCATGGCCGGTGACGAAGATCACGCCGTGCGCGTGATCGCGGTGCGTCAGCGGCACGCCGAGCGCCGCGGCGGTCGCCATGCCCGCGGTGATGCCGCCGACCACCTCCACCGCGACGCCGTGCGCACGCAGGTGCTCGGCCTCTTCGCCGCCGCGGCCGAACATGAACGGGTCGCCGCCCTTGAGACGCACCACCTCTTCGCCCTTCAGGGCTTCGAGCAGCATCAGCTTCTCGATGAAGGCCTGCGGCGTGCTCGCGCAACCGCCGCGCTTGCCGACGTGAACGACGCGCGCGGTGGCGCTCGCGAAGGCCAGCACGCCGTCGCTGACGAGGTCGTCGACGAGCAGCACCGTGGCGCGGCCGATCGCGCGTGCGGCCTTGAAGGTGAGCAGCTCGGGATCGCCCGGGCCGGCGCCCACGAGCGTGACGCGGCCTGTCATGCGATGCGCTCCTGCGGTGCGCTCTGGTGCGTGGCGGAGAGCGCGCGCATCAGGCAGTCGACCTGTTGCGCGAGCGGCGCCGGTGCCGGCTTCTCGCCGCTGACGACCGACTGGATGTAGACCGCGGTCGTGGCGGCGTCGAAGCTGCGCGGCAGCACTGGCAGTTCGGTCAGCACGCCTTCATGGGCCGCGCGCGACAGATCGGGGCGCGCCTGGCCGTCGATGAACACATCGAGCTTGGGCGCGCGCCGCGGGTCGGCCACCGGCTCGCCCTCGGTGCCGCGCATCAGGATCGCATCGGCGCGCGTGTGCGCGAGAAAGCCGGTGAGCATGGTTGCGTATTCCGGATGCGTGTGGTTGACCACGCGCAACGCGTTGCCCTTGCCGCAAGGCTGCAGCAGCTTGGCCATCGTGTGCCCCGAGTTGCGCAGGCCGACGACACGACGCACTTCGAGCAACCGCGCGAGCGGCGGGCACAGGTGATCGGTGCTGACGAACACCGGTTCGCGGCGCGACCACGCATCGGCGATGCCGGCCGCATCGGTGGCGATGGGCAAGCCGAGGTCGTGAAAAATCTCCGCGGTGCTGACGCGGCCGGCATCGTGCATCGGCCCGTGCACCAGCACCTGCGCGCCTTCCTGCGCGAGCAGCAGCGCGAGCAGCGGTGTCAGGTTGGGCAGCTTGCGCGCGCCGTTGTACGACGGCAGCACGACCGTGGGACTCGATGTGCGCACCGGGATACAACGCTCGTGCGCCGCGGTGAGAAAGCCGGCGAGTTCGTCGACCGACTCGCCCTTGATGCGCATCGCGAGCGCGAACGCGCCGATCTCCAGATCGGTGACGGTGCCGTCGAGCACCTGGCACATCAGGTCGTGCGCCTGCGCCTCGCTCAACGAGCGAGCACCTTCCTTGCCGCGGCCGATTTCCTTGATGTAGCTTGCGATTGGCATGTCGTCTCCCTAAACGGGATTCGCAATTTTCAGGCCTGCGCCAACCACGCTGCAACAAACGCTTTCAAGCGGCGACACGGCTGGTTTGCACGAGGCGTTTGAGTTCTGGAATGCATGAACCGCAGTTGGTTCCGCACTTCAATGCATCCTGCAACTTGACGAGCTGGATGTCGGCGCTGCCGTGGATCCCGGTGAGTGCGGTCGTGATCTGCTTGTCGCTGATGTTGAAGCAGCTGCACACCTGCCTGCCGCGCGAAGCCACTGCCACCGGCGCCTTCGCACCCGGGATCAGCAGCAGCCGGCCGTAGGCCTGCGCCGGCAGCTCTTCCTGAAGCAGGGGCCTGATCCAGGTCTCCGCGCTGATGTCGCCGGCGAGCAGGAAGGCATCGAGGCGCGCCTCGGCGCCATGCGGCACGACGCGCATGCTGCGGCGCTGGCCGCGGCGCTTGTCCGCATAGTGCATCACGCCTTGCGCGGCCAGGCCGAGGATGCGTTCGAGCTGCTCCAGCAGCGCGTCGTCGGCGGCTTCGAACGCGGCCGCGCGGAACAGCACACCGCTGCGCTCGCGGCCGAACGGCACGCAGCTGGCGTATGCAAAGCGTTGCATCAGCGGTCTGAGTTGTTCGAGCGCATCCAGTGCGGCATCGGGCTCGAGCCACGCCACACCCAGCAGGCGCCAGGGCAGGGCGGTCTTCAGGATCTTCACGGCCGCGTGCTTCAGTTCGGGTTGCTTCGAGCTCGGGCAGAAGGCCGGCGAGGTCAGCGCGTTGACGCCGGCCACGCGTTGCCCCGTGCTCGTGCAGCCCGAGAGGAATTCATCGCCCCAGTGCATCGCGATGAAGGCCTGTGTCAGAGCGACCTGCTCGCTGGCCCGCGCCGGCAGAACGAGCGACCCGCGCCGCGACGTGACCTGCACGAGATCGCCGTCGGCAAGCTGCAGGCGCTGCATGTCCTGCGCATGCATGTCTATCGTCGGCTCGGGCACGTGGCCGAACAGCCGGCCGATGGTGCCGGTGCGGCTCATGCCGTGCCATTGATCGCGCAGCCGGCCGGTGTTCAATGCGAACGGATAGCGTGCATCGCGCGACTCGGCGGTGCGGATGTAGGCGGTGTCGACGAAGCGCGCGCGGCCGTCGTCGGTCGGGAACACGCCGTCGCCGTACAGGCGTTCTGTGGCCTGCCGCGCACCGCGCGGGAACGGCCATTGCTGCGGCGCGATGTCGAGCGCGGCGTAGCTCAGGCCGGTGATGTCGAGGTCGCGGCCGCGGGTCGAGTCGCGGTGTTCGTTCCAGACCGACTCGACGCTCGGATAGTCGAACAGCGTCGGGCGCGACGGCCGCAGCCGCGCTTCGAGCCGCTGCGCGAAATCGACGGCGATGCGCCAATCGTCGCGCGCTTCTCCGACCGCGGGCACGGCCGGGCGCACGCGGCTGATGCGGCGCTCGCTGTTCGTCACGGTGCCGTCCTTCTCGCCCCAGGTCGACGCGGGCAGCAGCAGGTCGGCATAGGCGCAGGTCGCGGTGGTGGCGAACGCCTCCTGCACGACGACGAACTCGGCGCGCTGCAGCGCGGCGCGCACCGCGGTCACGTCGGGCATCGACTGCGCGGGGTTGGTGCAGGCAATCCACAGCGCCTTGATCTCGCCGTCGGCGACGGCCTCGAACATCTCGACCGCGCTCTTGCCGGGACGCGACGGCACATCCGCCACGCCCCACAACGCAGCGACCTCCGCGCGGTGCGCCGGGTTGGCCAGATCGCGGTGCGCGCTGAGCAGGTTCGCGAGGCCGCCGACCTCGCGCCCGCCCATCGCGTTGGGCTGGCCGGTCAGCGAGAACGGGCCGGCACCGGGCTTGCCGATCTGGCCGGTCGCCAGATGCAGGTTGATCAGCGCGGCATTCTTCGCGGTGCCGTTGCTGCTCTGGTTCAGGCCCTGGCAATACAGCGACAGCGTCGGCTTGCGCGGTGCATCTGGCGTGTCCAGGCCGGCGAACCAGCGCGCGGCCTGCACCAGGTCGGCCTCGCGGATGCCGCAGATCGCCGCGACGTCTTTCGGCGTGAACTCGCGCACGCGAGCGCGCAGCGCATCGAAGCCGCGCGTGTGCGCGGCGATGTAGGCGGCGTCGGTCCAGCCTTCCCACAGCATCAGGTGCAGCATGCCGTTGAACAGCGCCACATCGGTGCCGGGCTGGATCTGCAGGAACAGGTCGGCCGCTTCGGCGGTGTCGGTGCGGCGCGGGTCGACGACGACCATGCGCATCTGCGGATTGGCGCGCTTCGCGTCCTCGATGCGGCGGTACAGGATGGGATGCGCGAACGCGGTGTTCGAGCCGGCGATGAACAGTGTTGACGCGTGGTTCAGGTCGTCGTAGCAGGCCGGCGGCGCGTCGGCGCCCAGCGTCTGCTTGTAGCCCGCAACCGCGCTGCTCATGCACAGGCGCGAATTGGTGTCGACGTTGTTGGTGCCGATCAGGCCTTTCGCGAGCTTGTTGAAGACGTAGTAGTCCTCGGTCAGCAACTGGCCCGAGATGTAGAAGCCGACCGCGTCCGGCCCGTGCGTCTGCACGACGCTCGCGAAGCGGTCCGCGGCGGTGTCGAGCGCGGTGTCCCAGCCCACGACCGCGCGCGCGTCCTCGCGGCGCGCACGCAGCTGCGGTTGCAGCAGCCGTGTGTGCATCGCGATCGTGCGTGTGGCGGTCAGGTGCAGCGTGCTGCCCTTGGTGCACAGGCGGCCGAAGTTCGCCGGGTGATCGGGGTCGCCGCGCACGCCGGTGATCTGGCCCGCCTCCGACTCGATGACGACGCCGCAGCCGACGCCGCAATAGGGGCAGGTGCTGCGGGTTTCAATCACGTCGGTGGTCCGGCGCTGGGTCAGGCGGCATGCGGCGCTTGCACATCGAAGCTTTCGTCGCCGAGCGCGCCGGTGCCGGCCTGCTTGCCGGTGCGCGGCGGCTCGAGGTCTAGCGCGAGCGTGGCGAGTTCGTCGGCGTCGAGCGACACCTGGCCAGCCTCGACCTTGCACGCGAAGCGCGGAGTGCAGCCTTCGTCCGGCGCACGTGCGCAGCCGTCGGCCAGGCCGATGGTCCAGTTGTGCAGCGGGCAGGCGACGCTCTCGCCGAACACGATGCCCTGGCTCAGCGGCCCGCCCTTGTGCGGGCAGCGGTCGAGCAGCGCGAAGACCTTGTCGTCGGCGTTGCGGAAGATCGCGACTGCGACGCCGCGCGCCCGCTCGACGCGGCGTGCGCCGAGCACGGGAATGTCTTCCACTTTGCAAACTTCTTTCCAAGTGCTCATTGCAGCCCCTCGTCCGACGAGTACGTCGACCGATCCCCCGAGGGGATGCGGACCGGCTTGGGAGCGGCCCGGCGCTCGGCCCGCCCGCGTTGCTTGAAGAGTTGATTCATTTCGTGCATCAGATGTCGAACAGAAGGCGGGACGGATCTTCCAGCGCTTCCTTCATCGCGACCAGGCCCAGCACGGCCTCGCGGCCGTCGATGATGCGGTGGTCATAGCTCATCGCGAGGTAGTTCATCGGGCGCAC
>Ga0307510_10001501_pt1 | contig 25732 bp, 29 predicted proteins | sample 12_EM_MG_FD_207224 | JGI IMG/M metagenome (GOLD analysis project Ga0307510, IMG submission 207224) | Populus trichocarpa ectomycorrhiza microbial communities from riparian zone in the Pacific Northwest, United States - 12_EM | ecosystem: Host-associated > Plants > Roots > Unclassified | place... | reverse complement strand
TGGGACCCCGGTAGCAGATATGCTTGCACACTCGCCTCCCATTCCGCTAATTATCGATCATATTCACACATTCGAAACCATCACTGTGGAGGACCAAAAGGGAATTCTCCTCGCACTCACGCACCGCAAGCATCAGGAAAACCAATGGCTTCATCACCGAGGAGCACCATACCCGCTCTTTCCACCTCCCCTAAAAGTATATTCGCCCGGCCCTAGCGAGGAACACACCATGAGCGTTGCGGCAGGTCTATTGCCACTATTGCCAGAAGACGTCTACACGAACACGTTGCCGTCGTGGCGAGCAGCGCTACGGAGGAAGTGCGTCGCGGTAGTTGAGAGGGAGAGCAAGGTCATCAGCGAGTGGCAGGTGCGTTCCTACCTTTTTTTTTTTCTCTCTTTTTCCTCTCAGCACTTCTTTCTTCTCGGCTACCCCCGCCTGCTATGTTGGCGAAGGCGCGGAATGGGCAGAGAGAGAAGGAGGAAAAGCTAATGTCGTCCTTGATTTGCGGGCGCGAGTACGGTCGCCCAGGTTAGACACGTTTTTTCTGCAGACGTCCATGCTTGGCACACACACCTTCCTTGCGTTCCTGCCCTTCTTCGGGTATGATAAACTGGGAAGAGCGTGAGTGCGCTGGTTTCTATTTTATCATCGCCTTGGCTAAAGTGCATTCACGTTTTTTCTCCTTTAGCCTCTGCTACGCGCTCGCCTATGGCGTATATTTATCGTCATTCTTGAAGGATATTGTGTCCTCTCCGAGGCCTTACGCTCCTCAGGTCACGCGACGTAGTAAGGAGCAGCCGATATCGTCGTCCGTTGCAAGACTGATTTCCTGGATAGCTGTCGGAAACCATCATCTATAGTACGGGTTTCCCTCGACCCATTCTTCGATTTGCGTGTCCTTGGCGCTATTCCTGGGTGCACACCTCCATGATCTCCATCGTGCTGGACCCCTATCGACCGCAGCGCTTGCGACTTGGGTGATCGTACTTGTGTTGTACGTCTTATCAATTGCGGGCGGTAGGCTATATACGGGGATGCACGAATTCATGGGCATTTCCATCGGGATCATGCTCGGAATTATTGGGTGGGTATTGCAACGGATGGTGATGCCAGAGGTCGAGCGGTGGGTCACCAACAGCGGTCGGAGCGGTACGCCGTTGATATCCAGCAATGTGTCTTTACTGACATTTCTTCGTAGCTCCTTTGACTGTGGCGCTTGTCTTCCTGTCAACCAATATCCGTCGCCCGTCGACGATTGTCCCTGCTTTGAAGATGCCATTGCATTCATTTTCGTCATTCTCGGCCGCGCTCAACGCGGACATCTTCACGTCCGTAACGCCCGGCGCAGCGTTCGACTCGCCCGCGGCGGTCACGATCTGGGTACCCTTTGCTGCATATTGGCAAGCCCGGCCCGACCCACAGGGGTTTTGTGTTCGGAAGAGACAATGCTTTTCATTTTTCATTTTCATTTTGTTTTACCGGGGCTCCTCAACCACGCGCAACTCTTTTCCGTTATGTCCGACACCACCGCGCCCCCTTTTCGACAACGCATACGTTCCACGACCTCCGATAGCCCCGGTCTCCCCTAGTCTCAAGCCAATCACCTTTCGACTCGCTTCTACGTGACTCCTATTTGACTCCACCCCCTTTCTTATTCCACTGCCATCGCTTTTCTTAGTAAACTAGAAAACCATGTATAAAAGGACTTGTATTGTGCCTCGAATCATTATCCAGTTGTTTCTGTGCCTCCCTCCTTTATCTCGTGTGTCCACTCAAAAAGCCTGAAAGCTTTGCTCTATTATCGCTCCAGCTCCTCTCGTCGACTTCAACGCTCGCGCTCTACACCGCCGACTGTACCGGCACCTTCGGCCCGCTCTCCGACTGGCCACGAATCGCCCTCGGACCATTGCACGCCGTCTTCAACAACACCACCCTTCGCTTTCCTCACGCTGATGACCCCCCTTTACGGTATACCATACTCATCTTGTCTGCATTTCCCCCAGATCTTGCCGCTTGCCAGCCGCTTACAGTCTCCGCAATCGTTCCTCACTACGCGTGTCACTATCTCCTAGCGGTGCTCGCCATTCTCTCGCACACATATATTTCAAGGCTCGCATTTGTGCCCGTGGTCCTCCGGCAAGCTCGATACTCCGCTGTGGAGTTAGATTTGCCCACGGGGTTGGCAAAGTCGTTGGTACGTGACAGCGTGGAGAGCCTCTACCACAAGGTCTATGGATACGTGGTGTGCGTTTCGTTTTCGAAATGTCTTCCTTCTTCATGTGTTTTACTCTGGGTGGCATCACCTGGCATCGAAGTTACACTCACTCGATTATGGATTTCTGGAGATTCCGCTGGCACCAGTTCATCCGTCACGTGTTCGTCGAATTTGGCGCGCGACCCGGCTGCTCACCCGAGGACGCTGCCGGGCGCGTTCGGCGTGTCCGCGGTGATACATAACTTCGGGATGTATGGCCCCGGGCGGGGAACGAGTTCCGCACGTTGGCCACTTCGTACTCATGGACGGCGGAGCAACCTTGGAGCATGGGTTTAAAGTGATGACCTGGGCGGGTTTTGTGGATGGGTGTGGACCACGGTGTGGACGATTGGTCGATGCACACTCATGATTGCTGCCTGGGCTAGACGTGGGATGGTCGCCACTGGCCCTCCCCCGAACTGCATCAGTCCTTGACAACTAGATTGAAGAAGAATGAGGTATCTAGCTGCAATGTCGTTCCCTTTGTATTTGTCGTCATGTGACACCCATGCGACATCTTGTTTGAGATTCGAGATATAAAGACTTTTCTCCATCTTTTCAAATGCTTGATCTCCTTGATAATGTCGCTTTCCACGGATTCAGGAAAACATCTCCAGTGCACTGGTGAAGGCCCTCGGTACCATATACCATCAACGCACATACGGGGGATGCGCATTTCACCCCTTTCAGGAACTACTTTTGTCTGTGCAGCGGGTATGGGTGGCATTCGAGTACCTTGGCATTCCTGACCGAGTACATGCTGTCCTCGATGTCGTGAGTACTACGCACTCACTTGAACAGATTCATCTTGCGACGCTCCGCGCTCTGCGCTTCGCACAACAGTATTGTTGAGCTCACTCCCTCCCGCTGCTTGACATTCGCCCTTCACAGCTGACACAGTCTCGCGGACGAAATAGGTCCGTTCCCGGACCCAAATTGAACACATACACTCCGCCTCGTGCCCTCAACCTAAGTACCGTCATCCTCGAGTGTCTCGAAGGGTACGTGAGCCATCGCAGCTAAGTTTCACCCCCATCCTTGAACAGCCTCGCAAACAGTACCACGGGGTCCGGGATCAGGTTTGTAGCCCGAGGATAGGGAGTCGAACTGGACCAATACGATGGCGGGACCATGTGAGTTCTATGTTCTCCTTTGTCTTTATTTTGTAATGGATTGGATTGATGTGGAATAGAAAAAGGGTTGTTCCGCGAGGCACGTCTTGAAGCATTATCGCACTTTTGAACGCCGGTGGCCGTCACTCCTGGCATCCCATTTCCAATTCCCTCCGCCGATAGTTCGAGCGCTTCGGCACCCACGTCCACGAGAGTCGAGTCAGAGTCACCCACTACAGAGAAATATGATAACATTGAGACGGCACCTCAGCCCGCGATGGAGAACGTGAACGGGCAGTGTTGGCGATCAGTTCAGTGTCACAGACGCGCTTGGCTACCTCGAGGCCATCAAGGTTCAATTCCCAGACCGCCTTGATCGCTACAATCTCTTGTTAGACATCATGAAGGATTTCAAGGGTCAAGAGTAAGTCTATTCTCAGCCAGATGATCCGCTCCCCATTTTGCCACTGCCTGTTGACACAAGCGCCCGTGATCCGTGCGGTGCAGCATTTCCTTTCAACGAGTCATTTAGCGCTATTGCTCACAACATGTTTTCGACAGGATTGATACTCCTGGTGTAATTCAGCGATTACAAGCTTGTTTCACGGCCACCCTTCTCTTATCCAAGGATTCAACATGTTTCTTCCCGTCAGATACCGCATTGATACCCTCACGTACTTTTAACGAGACGCGCAGGAATGGGCACATATGGTGGTGTATTTTGTTGAGAAGCACATATTCCAGCGAAGTTAGATCTGATGTACAGTCGTCAAAGGTCATTACAATCACGACCCCATCGGGTGCCATGTTACAATCAACTAGACCGAATATCTCGCTGCTGCCGCAACAGCCAGCTACACCACTACAGAAGCCTGGTCAGCCTTCCGCTGGCTCCATTGACGTCTCTTCGTTTGACTGCCAAGAAGGCCAGGGTTCGATGGATTACCACGAACGTCAAGGGTTGGGACCTGCGATGGACTACGTTTAGCGTGTCAAGACGTGCTTCAGCAATGTCCAGACAGATAAAAACAGTCATTGGAGATCCTAGTCAGTCATAAGTCCAGCCTGAGGGCAGACAATATTCGTCTATGTTACTATGTTTGCCTGGCTCTGACGTTTCATTGGCAGGCCAAAGTTTTTACGAAGGTACAAGAACTTCTCAAAGATGCTCCGGACCTGGCCTTTGAATCTCGCGACTTCTTACCGGGCATGGGCAGCATGTCAGATTCCGATAGTCTGGGTATGCTTAAGAGGCCAAGCCTGCGATGTCGGAATACGAGACGCAAACAGATTGGTAGAATAGATGCGAAGTTATGAGCGGATCGGAGACTGGAACGCCTTGCTCTAGTGCCGCTATGCCCACGGGCGACGAAGACCTCCGGGTGTCATAGGAGCCTGAATAATGGGTTAGCCTTGGTTGAGTCACCATGAGGCGTACCTTGGCAGGAATGATGCTAGTCGTGTCATGGCTTCGGCATGGAAACCCACGGTCTCCCGTCATGCCAGAAAAGCATTGGTGTGTGCATTGTCCTCCTCCTCCTCCTCCTCCTCCTCCTCATCATCATCATCATCATCATCACCATCACCAACAGAGTCGCATAGGCAAGAAACGGCGAACGGTTGAGACTCCGTCATCACTGCTTCGAGATGATCGACCACCGCAGCCTATTTCTCGGTAGTATTCCATACTCCTTAGACCTTCCTGCGCAGCTGCGCGATGTCCACGCAGGCTTTGTTGAGGTCATGGGCGCGGCGCGCGTAGGTCGCATAGAGCTTGGGCAACGCAATGCAACGGCTGGAGAATTTATAAGATAAGCGTCGCGGGCAGTCACAAGCTCCGTGAGGTGCACTACCGCAGAGAGCAGATTTCGTGTGAACCAAGATTGGACAGGGTTCTGCTGTGTTGGGAACGCAAGTCGCTGTCTGCACCAGACGCAGAGAAGGCGCGAAGCGGCAGGTTGCGGCGATGCGCCTCAAAGTGCCAGGGTTCAGTGGCCTTCCGAGGGATATTGGATGTTTGTAGAGTCTTGGGGAATACAAGGTCGATGCTGAATCGGAGGAAGGAGAAGAATAAATGGTTACTGGGTTACTCTGCGCTCTGGCAGATGGCATTCGAGAAAACTTGCTGATTTTCAGTCTATGTGATGTCCAGTGGGAGGCGTTAGGGTTTGGGGGCTTGTATGAGAACAGTTTCGGTATGAGGTCTATTTGTACTGAGGAAAGACTGTGGGGTGCGATTGATTCTCGAAGAAACTCGCCCCTCGGAGGATTCAATTCTGGCGGGAGACATGCACCGATGTGATTATTTTTGGGCGCGGATAAGAATTGAATGTTGTCCATGTTATGTCCACCCCTGGTAACTTACCCTCTGACACCCTGCTGTGTATTTGTGCGGGACCGATGAAACCGCAGACGTTTGCCCGTGGCACGTCACTGCTCGTCAGACCCAGCTGATCTCATCAATAGCGTTCAGCGTCTCTCTTCGACTATTCCGTCTCCCACCTCCAAATCGGTGTTGGTTTTCCGTTGGTCTTCAACTGCATGCGTGCATCGCCACAACACGGCGTGACCATGCGTCGGTTTGCATGACCACTATTATCTGAAACCGAAAGAACATAGTCGCTCTTCAAGTTCAACATGCCACAAAAGCGATCATGCCTAAATCCAAGCTCTACGTGTCCTTCTCTACCGATGACCACGCTTCCTGACTCAATGGCGCCATCACCGAGGATTACACTACCCCATCTTCCCCCACACTGCCTACCCGAAAACAGCATATTCGCCCGACCCTAGCGGGGAACACACCGTGAATGTTGCGGCAGGTCGATTACCCGAAAAGGTCTACACAAACACGTTGCCGTGGTGGCGAGCGGCGCTTCGGAGGAGGTGCGTCGCGGTAGAGTGGGAGAGCGAAGTCATAGGCTAGTGGCAGGTGCGTTCGTTTTTTTTTTCTTTTTCCTCTCAGCACCTCTTTCTTCTCGACTGCCCCACGCCTGCTGTGTTGACCAAGGCACGGGATGGGTAGAGAGAGAAGGAGGAAAAGCTCATATCGTCATTGATTTGCAGGCGCGAGTGCGGTCACCCCGATTAGACCCGTATTTTCTGCAGATGTCGATGCTTGGCACACACACGTCCTTCCTTGTGTTCGTGCCCATCTTCTTCTTTGTCTATGACAGGCTGGGAAGAGGGTGAGAGTACCCGTCTCTGTTTTATCATCGCCTTGGCTAAATGCACCCTTTTTTTTTCTCCTTTAGGTTCTCCCACACGCTTGTCTATGGCTTATATCTATCGTCATTCCTGAAGGATCTGGTGTGTTCTCCGAGGCCTTACGCTCTGCTGGTCACGCGACTTAGTAAGGAGCAAACGATATCGTCGTCCGTTCTAAGACTGATTTCTAGGCTAGCTATCAGAAGCCATCATTCAGGGTACGACTTTCCCTCGACCCATTCTACGAATTGCGTCTCCATGGCGTTATTCCTGGGCGCGCACGTTCATGATCTCTGTCTTGCTGGGTCTCTCGACCGCAGCGCTCGCGACCTGGGTCACAGTACTTGTATTGTACGTCTCATCAATTGTGGGCGGTAGGCTGTACACCGAGATGGATAGATTCTTGGACATTTTCGTCGGGATCATCCTCGGAATTACTAGGTGGGTGTTGTAACGCTTTGTGATGCCACAAGTCGAGCGGTGGGTCACCTATAGTGATTGGAGCGGTACGTCCTTTATGTCCGGCACAACGGCTAATTCATATGCTTACATTTCTTCGTAGCTCCTTTGACTGGGACGCTAGTCTGCCTCCTCCTTGCCAACCAACATCCGTCGCCTGTTGACGGTTGTCCTTACTTTGGAGACGCCACCACATTTATATCGATCATCCTCGACATAATCACGAGCTTCTGATACTCCAAGCGCGTGGCCACCCTCAACCCGGACCTCTTCACCTCTGTAACGCCTGGCGCAGAGTTCGACTTGCCCGGGTCGATGCCCGTCGTCCTGTCATGGCGTATGTTCACTAAGCCCATCGTACAGACTCCTCCCGCCGTTCATCAGGTGGCTTGCACGCACTGGCCCTGTGCGTCTCCCACATCGCCGCCACTTCACGCCTGCGACAGAGTACTCGCGCGGCCAGCCGCATGCGCTGAGTGCCGTGCCGAGCATGATCGACCTTGGCTTGTTGATGGGCGAAGTCGTCGACGAAGCCGGAGGTGTCACGAGCGGGCAGGAGGGGCGCCGTGCTGGTGCCGCCGCGGTCAAGCGCTGGTATTCAACCTTCTGTATATGCGCAGGAGAAGGCGGTTGTGTTTGAGGTGAGCGAGGGCGATGCGCTCGAGGACGGTAAGGTGAAGCATTATGACGTTGATGGTGCGTGTACCTCTGCCAATGTTTGGGCAGGCTACTGACAGGTTCGCCCTCTTCTTGGCTGCATTAGTACTGACGAAGGTGGTCATATACGCTGGCATCGGGACCATTGACTGTTATGGTGCCTGTGATTTTCGAAGCGCTCGAGTGGGGTGTCCGATCTTCACATTACTCGTTTCAATGTTGTGCATAAATCTACGCGCGTTTCGAAGGCGAGGCCAAGAGGGTGTACATGAGGCTTCTACCAATGTGGAAAGCGCAAGCAGAAACACGAAGCGATGCGCCGGATGGGGGAAATATGATCAGCTCAGCATGACAAGAGGACGAGCGCGATAAATACGAATGGAAGAGGGAACGCAATGAGGAGGTGCATGTAGAGCGGGTATTGAGGCCGATGGGTGATTGACAGGACGAATTGCGAAGGAGGGTGAGGGACACAGGTCAAGATGGGGATGGGGAAGACCACGAAGGGCAGGGCGTTGTGCCTACTGTGCCTTGACTTTACGTTTTCTTGGCCTTGTTGTCTCCTATTCGTGAATATAACCTACAACCATTGGCTTTGCATCCTGCATCTTGCATCTTGGTTTTCTTCTCCGTCCATTTTGCCCCTGTCAGACATCTCTACTGTATAAGGTATAAGCTGGCTGGTTAGACTCGGAACGTCAGCGCATTCCTCCGAGTTTTCCCTCTAGACCTTCGCCCCTGATCACCTCACCTTCATCGTCTTGTCTGGGAATAACGTCTTCACCCTTGCTTACCGTGCAGGGCATGTTCTGGCAGTTCTACTCCGACTTCGCGCCAGGACCATTTTAGGCAATCACCCTTGCGCACAGATGATCGATGTGGCGGTGCAACTGACCTTCACCATAAACCTCACGCACATCTACTCTCTCGCCATCAGTTCCTCGCAGCTAACTCATCTCTCTCTTCAAGACCCATTTCTTCCCTACCCGTTATCTCTCGAATACATTTTCTCAACACAGCAAGGCATCCATTGAGGCATTGACGGTGTCCGGGAAGACCTCAGTACGTTGCATTTGTGCGACGATGAGCTAGCTCCGTATCTGACTGAGCACTAGAAATCCTTCACCCAATGGCGAGCAACATAAACGAGTCGAGACGTCAGTTGTCGCCGTCATTAGCATTTCTGCTCGGAAGTACTGAGAGTAAATGGCAGGTGACGAGTTGCAGAGCAAGATTCGAAGTTGGCTGGCTCCCCCAGATCCATGGAAAAACTATAACTTGGGTCGGGAATCGCGGCACAGCGGGACGGGGGCGTGGTTCATCAATAGCAGCACGCTCTCTGAATGGAAAGCAACTAGATCGAGTTCGCTACTCTGGATACACGGGAAACGTTGGTTTACCGCCCATCGCTTGATCTTTCCCGAGAACTGATAGGTTATTCCTTTCATTCATAGCTGGCGCTGGAAAGAGTGTACTTTGGTACGTCGTCCCTTTGGTATTTTGTCTTGATAACTTACGCTGGTGACCAGCTCCACAATCATCGAGGAGATCGAGGCCATGCAAAAGTCCGGGCTAGCGTCACTCGCCTTGTTTTACTATGACTTCAGGGAGAAAGAAAAGAAGGACCTTCGTGGGCTACTCTCATCGGTTCTCGTTCAGCTTTGCGATCAATCCGATTCCTATTATGCTATCCTTTCTTCATTTTATTCGACATCCAACAAGGGTACTCGAAGCCCCAGCAACGACGAACTTATTCGGCGTTTAAAGGACTTGTTGAATCTCCAAGGACAAGCTCCGGTTTATTTGATTGTAGATGCCTTGGACGAATGTCCGAACACATCCCTGCCATCCCACCGCGATCAAGTCTTAGTGCTCCTGGAGGACCTCATCGACTCAAAACTCCCAAACCTTCATATCTGCGTCACCAGCCGACCTGAAACTGACATCAAGCCTGTTCTTGAGCCCTTGACCTTCCGTTCTGTTTCTTTACACGACGAGAGCGGACAGAAGGAAGACATTGAGAACTACATCAGGTCGATCGCGAACACGGACAGAAGAATGCGAAGATGGTCCTCTGTACACAAGCAACTTGTGATTGATGTTCTGACAGAAAGAGCAGATGGGATGTAAGTGATTTATACTGGATTTGTTCACGACATTTATCCAAACGTCGTAGGTTCCGATGGGTGCATTGCCAGCTGGAGTACCTGGCTGGGTGCCTCCCGGGGCGTATCCGGCATGCGCTAGACGTATTACCATCGACGCTGGATGCAACATACGAACGCACGTTGGGAGAGATCAAAGACACAAACTGGGAGTTTGCTCGACGACTACTCCTGTGTGTTGCTGTTGTTTCCCGTCCACTCCGGGTCGAAGAACTGGCAGAACTGCTCGCGTTTGATTTCGAGGTGGGACAGATTCCAAGATTTCATGAGGACTGGCGCCTCGAAGATCCAGTAGAAGCGGTGTTGTCGACATGCTCCACATTGCTTTCCGTTGTCCACGCCCAAAATTCGCAAGTAATACAATTTTCACATTTCTCGGTCAAGGAGTTCTTGACCTCTTCCCGGTTTGCCGAAAAGGGCAACCCGATTTCTAACCGCTACCATGTTTCTATGACACCCGCTCATGCCCTCGTTGCCAAAGCATGTCTTGGTATTCTATTACACCTCGACAAAGGTGTCACCAGAGGCACGCTTCCGAACTTTCCTCTGGCCGAATACGCCGCAGAACACTGGTTTGAGCATGCCCGCTTCGATGGTGTGTCCCAAAATGTAGGAGAAGGAATGTCACGGATGTTTGACCGGAGAAAGCCACATCTTGCGATTTGGCTCTGGATATGCAACCCAATTATTCCCTTCAGAGAGCGAAACAAACGGGAAAATGCACCGTTCATGCCCTTTGGGACCCCGTTACACTATGCCGGATTTTGCGGTCTATACGATGTTGTGAAAGTCCTCGTCGCTGAGCGTCCACAAGACGTGAATTTTGATGGCTCCACAATAAGGGGAACGCCTTTGCATTGGACTTCACTAGGGGGTCATATAGATTCGGCGCAGCTCCTCATCGAGCACGGCGCTGACGCAGCAGCCCAGGCGACCAACGGGGCAACCCCGCTGCATTGGGCATCCGAACGGGGTCACGTGGTTCTGGCTCGGCTCCTCATCGAGCACGGTGCCGACGCGGCAGCCCAGACCGAGGACGGGACGACTCCGCTGCACCAGGCATCTTATGTGGGTCATGTGGGTCTGGCCCAGCTCCTCATTAAGCACGGCGCCGACGTGGCAGCCCAGAGCAAGGAGGGGACTCCGCTGCATCGGGCGTCCTTGGGGGGTCATATGGATCTTGCCCGGCTCCTCATCGAGCACGGTGCCGACACGGCAGCCCAGACCGAGATCGGGACGACTCCGCTGGATCTGGTGTCCTTCTGGGGTCGTGTGGATCTGGCCCAGCTCCTTATCGAGCACGGCGCCGATGTAGCAGCCCAGAGCAAGAACGGGACGACTCCGATGCATGGGGCGTCCGAACAGGGTCATGTGGGTATGGCCCGGCTCCTCATCAAGCACGGTGCATCCGCGGCAGCCCAGAGGGAGGACGGGATAACCCCGCTGCATGAGGCGTCCTTCGGAGGTCATGTGGAAGTGGCCCGACTCCTCATCGAGCACGGCGCCGACGCGGCAGCCCAGAGTGAGGATGGGACTCCGCTGCATCGGGTGTCGTTCGGTGGTCATATGGATGTGGCCTGGCTCCTCATCGAGCACGGCGCCGACGCGGCAGCCCAGAGCGAGGACGGGACTCCGCTGCATCGGGCGTCCGAACAGGGTCATGTGGATCTGGCTCGGCTCTTCATCGAGCACGGCGCTGATGCGGCAGCCCAGAGCGAGGACGGGGCGACTCCGCTGCATCGGGCGTCCTTTGGGGGTCATGTGGATGTGGCCCGGCTCCTCATCGAGCACGGCGCCGACGTAGCAGCCCAGACTGAGGACGGGACGACTCCGCTGCATGAGGCGTCCTTCAAGGGTTATATGGATTTCGCCCGCATCAAGCACTGGTCCCGGCCGCGTCCACTTGATATGCCCTTCGGGGATCATGTGGATCTGGCCCGGCTCCTCATCGAACACGGCGCCGACGCAGCAGCCCAGAGCAAGGATGGGACGACTCCGCTGCATCAGGCGTCTTCAAGGGGTCATATGGATCTGGCCCAGCTCCTCATCGAGCATGGCGCCGATGCAACAGCCAAGAGCGAGGACGGTGCAGCTCCGCTACATCGGGCATCCTTCGGGGGTCATGTGGATATGGCGCAACTCCTCATCGAGCATGGCGCCGACGTGTCAGACCAGAGAATGCACGGGATGACTCCGCTGCATTGTGCGTCCTCAGGGGGTCATGCGCGTCTGGCCCGGCTCCTCATCGAGCACGGCGCCGACGTGACGGCCCAGGGTGCGAACGGGATGACTCCGCTGCATCACACGTGCACCAGCAGTGGTATGGACGTAGCGGTAGCCCAGCTCATCGAGCATGGTGCCGACGTGGCAGCCCTGGACAAAAACGGGAGGACTCCGCTGTATTTGGCGTCTCAGATACGCCATGTGGGTCTGGCCCGGCTCCTCATCGAGCACGGCGCCAACGCGGCAGCCCAGAGCGAGGACGGGACGACTCTGCTGCATTGGGCGTCCGAACGGGACCATGTGTATCTGGCCTGCGATGACTGGCACCCAGGGCGGCTATGGTCACAGATTTAGCAGCCAGCAAATCAACGTGACAATTTTGAACACACAATCTGGCTGAGTTGAACATTGCATTGACCATTTAATCTACTGGATCCCTAGATACAACTCCCTCGAATGTACTACTCTACCTCACACGGCGTCGTCGTAAACGGCGGACCAGAAAAGCTGTCGATCTGGAAAATCGAGGATTCTGCTAGCTTGCCATGAAGGAGGCGGCCATGTGGGTGGGGGTCTTTACCCATCCGCTCGGGTCTCCATGGTTCTAACGATGGGAGGACAAGCCGTCCGCAAACCATTCGAACGATTTCCCCAGAAGAAATTTGAATCACCTTCCTCTTATCTCTTGGCCTTCCTCCAAAGTTGCAACCCCTGTCAGACTTCCGACGTTGCCAATCTCCAAGGTGTCAGATATAAAGCACGGAAGGGTGCTTACCCGCCCCCATCCTTCTTACTGGGGCGTGTACCACATCCTGATTGCGAGCAAGGCGAAGGGGCTCCTTTATTGTGGCGAGATCGAGGACCACTAGACCCATGGGAAGTGGTAGCCAAGGTAGGTTTCCTGGAATTGTGGCGCGAAACCGTCGCCGGGTGTTTGAACGGGCCGTCTCCCTCCTCAGCCGCCGTGCCTGCGGCAAACTCGTTTAGGGCTGGGCTTCTGCGCGGGCATTCCTGATTTTGAGACCGCTAGACACTCGGTTTACTGTGGCTGTAATAGGACAGCGTTTAATTCTTGCGAGAGACCTGCTTGCGAGAGACCTGCACGGCACCGATGTGATGATTTTAGGGGCGGATAAGAATTGGAGGTTGCTTGGAGTAAAGAAGTATTATAAGTTATCGTAAAACCACATACTATAGTAGGACGTTGACATGGCATTATTACTGAACACACATTTTGTCGATGACCGGGTCAAACCGGGCCTCATCAACCCATCAGAGTCAGCGTCTCCTCTTCGCCCATTTCCAGTCGTATTTCCCACCTCAACTGGTATTTGTTTTTCCATTGGTCTTCAACTGCACGGGGGCATCGCCACACCACGACGAAACCACCCGTGCCGTTTTTGCACGACAACGATTCTCACATGAAACGGAAAGAATTCAGTCGCTCTTCAAGTTCAACATACCACGAAAGTGACCATGCCTAAATCCAAGCCCTCCATGTCCGTCTCTTCCGACGACGACGCTTCCTCACTCAATGGCTCCATCACCAAGGAGCACCCTATCCCCTCTTTCCCTTTCCCCACCCCCCTACCCGAAAAAAAGCTTATTCGCCCGGTCCTAGCGGGGAACAAACCATGAATATCGCGGCAGGTCGATTTCCAGAAGATGTCTACACGAACACGTTGCCGTCGTGGCGAGCAGCGCTGCGGAGGAAGTGCGTCGCGATAGTTGAGAGAGAGAACAAAGTCATCGCCGAGTGGCAGGTGCGTTCCTATTTTTTTTTCTCTCTTTTTCCTCTCAGCACTTCTTTCTTCTCGACTACTCCCCGCCTGTTGTGTTGGCGAAGGCGCGGGATGGGTAGAGAGAGAAGGAGGAAGTCTCACATCGTCGTTGATTTGCAGGCAGGCGCGACTGCGGTCGCCCTGGTTAGACACGTTTTTTCAGCAGACGTCCATGCTTGGCACACACACCTTCTTCCTTGCGTTCCTGCCCATCTTCTTCTTTGGCTATGATAAACTGGGAAGAGAGTGAGAGCGCTAGTTTCTGTTTTATCATCGCCTTGGCTAAAGTGCATCCACTTTTTTCTCCTTTAGGCCCTGCTACGCGCTCTCCTATGGCGTATATCTGTCGTCATTCTTGAAGGATATGGTCTGCTCCCCGAGGCCTTACGCTCCTCCGGTCACGCGACTTAGTAAGGAGTAATCGATATGGTCGTCCGTTCCAGGACTGATTTCCAGGCTAGCTGTCGGAAACCATCATTTAGAGTACGGGTTTCCCTCGACCCGTTCTGCGAACTCCATGTCCATGGCGCTATTCCTGGGCGCGCACGTCCATGATCTCCATCTACTGGATCCCTGTCGACCGCAGCGCTCGCGACTTGGATCATCGTACTTGTGTTGTACGTGGTATCAATTGCGGGCGGTAGGCTGTACACGGGGATGCACGCATTCATGGACGTTTCCGTCGGGATCATCCTCGGAATTATTGGGTTGGTATTGCAACGCATGGTGATGCCAGAGGTTGAGCGGTGGGTCACCAACAGCGGCTGCAGCGGTACGCCGTTTATATCCAGCAAAAGGTCTAACTCTAACCCTTATACTCACATTTCTTCGCAGCTCCTTAGACTGACGCTAGTCTGCCTCCTCTTTGTCACGACATCCGTTGCCTGTTGACGATTGTCCCTGCTTTGAAGACGCCATCGCATTTATCTCCGTTATCCTCGGCGTACTCACGAGCTTCTGGTAGTCCAAGCGCGTGGCCGCCCTCAACGCGGACCTCTCACCTCCGTAGCGCCTGCTGCAGCGTTCGACTCGCCCGCAGTGGTCACGACCTGGGTACTCTTCGCTTTACTCAAGCTGACGACGGGCATCCTGGTCGTCCTGTCATGGTGCATGCTCGCCAAGTCCATCGAGCAGACCCTCCTCCCGCCGCTCTTCCGCTGGCTCGCACGCGCTAATCATGTGCGTCTCCCATATCGTCGCCACTACACGCCGGCGACTAGCGTGGCCCACCGCATACGCTGCGTGCCGTGCCGAGCAGGATCGATCTTGGCGATGGCCGAAATCGTTGAGGAAGCCGGAGGTGTCACGAGCGGGCGGGAGGGGCGCAGTGCCGGCGCCGGTATTCGGCATCCGAAAATGCGCAGGAGAAGGTGGTGGTGTTTGAGGTGAGCGAGGGCGGTGAGTTTGAGGACGATGAGGTGAAGCATCATGATGCTGATGGTTGTACCTCTGGCTATGTTTGGGCCGGCTATGTTTCCTGACAGGTTCGCGCTCTCTTTTTTTGAACGTTTCAGTATTGATGAAGGTGGTTTTATGCGCTGGCATTGCGACCATTGCGACTAGTATCGTGCCTGCGATGTTCGCGGCGCTCGAGTGGGGTGTCTGATCATCACATTACTCATTTCAGAGTTAGGCATGGATCTAGGCTTCTCAGAAGGTATGAACCGCCTACTACCGAAGGCCAACACGCTTTCGTAAAACGCCCTTGATCTCATGTGCGATTAACGCGGAATCAGATGGTCATGGTCGCGCAAGCCATTCCCCGCACCAAGTAATCGATCCATGTCAATCGCGTTGATCCTAGCCTGGGTGGTAGTCAAATCCACCTCTGCCTTTACACCGTGCATCACCTCCGACCCTCCACCAACGATCCAGCAGGTGACACCATCTTCGACCCGACGCTGGGCCATCTGCCGCGCTGCACCTGCGCGGCCTTATATATAGTGTGCTACGGCATGTTGTTGTACACCAGCGTGGACATGTGCTACCACATTGCGTCGCTCGTCGGCCGCCTCATCCTCCGACAGCTAGCCTGGCAATGGCCGCCACCCAGTCGCCACCCTCGAACCGCCCGTGGATGTCCACGTCGATGGTGGATCCTGGAGATCCTGCTGACACCAATTCTTCCGGCACGTGTTCGTCGTCCTCGGCGCGCGGCCCGGCGGCTCATTGTTGCGGCCCTACTCGGCGCATTCGGCGTGTCCGCGGTTATACATGACCTCGGGATGTGGGGGCTCGGGCGGGGTACTGAGTTCCGCACCGTCGGCGGCTTCTTCGTCCTCATGGGCGTCGGAGTGATCTTGGAGCATGCGTTTGAGGTGATGACTGCGCGGCGCTTGGGCGGATTTTGGGGATGGGCGTGGACCATGATGTGGACGATTGGTTGGTGCACACTCATGATTGATGCCTTGGCTAGACGTGGGATGGCTGCTACTGATCCTCCCCCGAACTGGCTTCGACCGGGAAAACTGCTCATCGAGACGATTTCGCCCTTATGGCGATATCATGATATCTACGTTATCATCATATTTGGGGATAATCACATCAGTCCTTGACAACTAGATTGAAGAAAAATGCGCTGTCTTGCTGCAGTACGCGTTTCACTTGTATTTGTCGACATGTGACACCCGTATGACATCTTGTTTGAGATTCGAGATATAATCACTTTTCTCCATCTGTCGAAACGCTTGATCTCGATTATGTCGCTTTCCACGGATTCCGGAAAACAATACCATCACCAGTGCACCGGTGAAGCTCTCGATACCATCAACGCACATGGTGGGGATGCAGATATCACCCCTTTCAGGAGTTGCTTCTGTCCTTTTGTGCAGAGGGTATGGGTCGGGTTCGAGTACCTTGGCATTCCTTACCGATTACGTGCTGCCCTCGCTGTCGTACGCACTCACTTGAACAGACTCACCTTGCGACGCTCTGCGCTCTGCGCTTCGCACAGCCGTAGTGTTGAGCTCACCCTCTCCCGCTTCTTGGCATCGCCCTTCGCAGCTGACACGGTCGCGCAGACGAGATGAATCCGTTCCCGGACTCAAATTGGACTCAAATTGAACACATACACTCCGCGTCGTGCCCTCAACGAAAGTACCATCATCCTCGAGTATCTCGAGGGGTACAGCGGTTTCGGTGTGAGGTCTATTCGTACTGAAGTGAGGCTGAGGGGTGCCATAACCGATGAGACTGTTGCCTGAGAGTGATTTGGAAAGGTAGGACTCGTCACAGAAGTTGAGAGATTTACTAAGCGGGTTGGTTTGACGAACAAGAGAAATTGTGAACTAGCATAGATGAAGACACTGGATGGTCTTCCCGGTAACTGAGCAAAGGAGGGTCTCAGCTTTAGCACTCGTTGATGTTTGATTGCAAGAAAAAAGGAACTCGTCAGTCCGGGTGGGTAGTTCCGTTTCGGGGTTGAGAGGGTCAACTTGAAAAGGAAAGAGTCTGTTGAAGAGCAGCAAGGACGAAATAATTGTTCGTCAAATCCAGGTATGATCTAGGGAAGAGAGAATTCTGAGGATGGTGAGGGGGAGTTCCTTTATTCCTATACCCAGGCTTCTATCTCTACACTCGCGTAGGTCACTCTCAACTTTCTCCCGTGTGGCGGGGACCATTCGCTGCGATTCCGTCGATTGGGGTGGAAACTGGTGCTGTGCCTATCACGAGTATGATCTGGAATCCGATCATCCGTCCGGTTGCATGCTGTTGAGCCGATCGGCTGGCGGGCACTGAGGGACTGCAGCTATTGATCCTCCTTTCCCTACAATGACCCGCTTAATTACGGGCTAAGCACGATGACGAGGAGTAATGTCGGTGTTGCAGTGAAGACGACGGGATCCTCGGTGTGGGTGATTGACGTTGCCGACACGGAGTAAGCGGCCGCGCATAAATCGGCACAAAGGGATACCGAAGGATGAGCGACAGGAGGGCGGCATGAGCAGGAAGGGCGATCACCGGAAGGTATTCTTCCGCATCTCGGAGGCGATTTAGAGCGAGTGAGAGCGGGAGATATCGCAGATGCTGGAATAGAGATGAGAGTTTTGGCTCTGAGAGGATTGAAAGGTCACGTACAGTCCCTTAGCCGCCAGAAATATCATCCCTCGTTCTGCTTGTCTGATCTAGACTTGCTTCTGACTCGTGGTAGGGAGAGAAGATGGAGCCAAGGATGGAGCGGTAAAGTAGAGAAAGAGAGAGATGGGTCTGGGTGGATGAGCCTGACTACGACAGTGGCCTGGAGATTCGATGCACCGGAACTTCACCGGTTCACCTTCCGTTACGTAACTTGCAGCCCAACGTCTCGTCCATCAACGATTGCCGTGGGTCACCATCACCATAATTCCCACGCAACACTTCGTCACATTCCTCCATCGCAACTAACAAATCCATTCCTAAACACTCCATTTCTTCCCTACTTGTGATATGGCTTACCAACCGGAATCCTCTCGCATTCAAACCCTTTTCGAGCCTGCCTTGCAGGCATATGAGAAGCAGGCGGGCGTCTCTTTGACACAACATCCGCTCGCCATCAAACTTCAGCGTTGCGACTCAGTCGAGGCCATTACTGGCCTTTTTCAAGATCAAGCACAGGCATTCAGGGATTCTCAGGGGAGTGACCAAATCGTGAAGTCCCTTAAGGCGACTGTATCAATGTTATCCAAACTTCCATCCACTGCCTCCGTTGCCGATGCCATTGACCTGGTATGACGGAAGGGGCTCATGAATTGTCTCACATCTGACTTCGATTTACAGACATTCTCACCTGTGAAGGCGATATCGGCTTGTCTCGCTATCCTACTCGACGTATGTCCCGTCATCTGGTTCATGGGTAGATGGCCTGGTGACTGACGTCCGTGGAATCCAGTCGGCCAAGGGCAGTATATCCAACTGCGACGCTCTCATAGACCTGCTCGAATCGATCGAACACTTCCTAAACCGGCTCAATATCTATACCCTAATCCCTGCTACGTCCGCAATGAACGGGATAGTGGGCAAGATTCTAGTGGAGCTTGTCTCGATGCTCGCTCTGGTGACAAAAAAACTCCAGCAGCGACGATCAAGTGAGTCCGTTCTCGCCGACGCTTTACTTTGCTCAGCACCACGCAGTCAAATTTGCAAAGAAATTTTTCAAGGAGAAGGACATCGAGGCAGTCCTGGGTCGGCTTGACCGACTGACGCGAGAGGAGGCCCGGACTACTGCAGCTCATACGCTCGCTATTGTCCACGGACTCGTCCAGAATATGAGGGAGTTCATGGATGGTGAGCAATGAACTCGGTTTGTAATCTGGTGTCTCCTGAATATTCTGTTCTTTAGATGGCAAAGCGTCCATTAACGATGTCCGGGAAGACCTCAGTGCGTTTTATTTGTGACCATGAGCTGGCTCCGGGTCTGACTGAGCGCTAGAAATCCTTCATCAAATGGCGAGCGATATGAACAAGTCGAGACGTCAGTTATCGCCATGATTGGTGCTACTGCTCGGAAGTGCTGAGAGTAACTGGCAGGTGACGAGCTGCTGAGCAAGATTCGAAGTTGGCTGGCTCCCCCAGATCCATGGAAGAATTATAACATGGGTCGGGAATCGCGGCACAGCGAGACTGGGGCGTGGTTCATTAACAGCAGCACGCTCTCCCAATGGAAAGCATCTGGATGCAGTTCGCTACTCTGGATACACGGGAAACGTTGGTTTACTCCCATAGCTTGACCTTTCGCAAAAACTGATAGGTTCTTCATTTCGTTTCATAGCTGGTGCCGGCAAGAGTGTACTTTGGTATGTTATCCCTTCGGTATTTCGTCTTGATAACTTACGATGGTGACCAGTTCCACAATCATCGAGGAGATCGAGGACTTGCAAATGTCCGGGCTGGCGTTACTTGCCATGTTTTACTATGACTTTAGGGAGAACGAAAAGAAGGACCTTCGTGGGCTACTCACATCGGTCCTCGTTCAGCTTTGCAATCAATCCTATTCCTGTTATGCTGTCCTTTCCACATTTTATTCGACACACCACGATGGTACTCGAAGCCCCAGCAACGACGAACTTATTCGGTGTTTAAAGCACTTATTGAATCTTTCAGGACAAGCTCCCGTTTATCTGGTTGTGGATGCCTTGGACGAATGTCCGGACACATCCCTGCCGTCCCACCGCAACCAAGTCTTGGTGCTCTTGGAGGACCTCGTCGACTCAAAACTCCCAAACCTACACATCTGCGTCACCAGCCGACCCGAGACCGATATTAAGACTATTCTTGAGCCCTTGACTTTCCGTTCCGTTTCTTTACACGATGAGAGCGGGCAGAAGGAAGACATTGAGAACTACATCAAGTCAATTGTAAACACGGATAGAAGGATGCGAAGATGGACATCGGTGATCAAGCAGCTTGTGATTTATGTTCTGACAGAACGAGCAGACGGAATGTAAGGCATTTATGCTGGATTTTGTTCACGACACTCACCCCACATGTCGTAGGTTCCGATGGGTGCATTGCCAGCTAGAGTACCTCGCTGGGTGCCTTCCGGGGCGTATCCGGCATGCGCTAGACGAATTACCATCGACGCTCGATGCGACATATGAACGTACGTTGGGAGAGATCAAGGAAACTAACTGGGAGTTTGCTCGACGACTGCTCCTGTGTGTGGCTGTTGTTTCCCGTCCGCTGCGGGTCGAAGAACTGGCAGAACTGCTCGCGTTTGATTTCGAGGTGGGACAGATTCCGAGATTTCACGAGGATTGGCGCCTGGAAGATCCAGTAGATGCGGTGTTGTCAACGTGCTCCACATTGCTTTCCCTTGTCGACGACCGAAATTGCCAAGTAATACAATTTTCACACTTCTCTATCAAGGAATTCTTGACCTCTTCCCGCCTTGCCGAAACGTGCAACACGATATTCAGCCGCTACCATGTTTCTATGACAGCCGCTCACGCCCTGGTTGCCAAAGCATGTCTTGGTATTCTGTTACATCTCGACAACGATGTCACCAAAGGCACCCTTCTGAAATTTCCTCTGGCCGAATACGCTGCAGAACACTGGTTTGAGCATGCCCGTTTCGAGGGTGTGCCACAAAATACAGAAGAAGGATTGTCACGGATGTTTGACCGGAGAAAACCACATCTTGCAGTTTGGCTCTGGATATGTGACCCAACTATTCCCTTCTGGCGGCGAAACAAATGGGCAAATGCACCGTTGACTCCCCATGGAACCCCGTTACACTACGCTGGGTTTTGCGGCCTATACGACATTGTGAAGGTCCTCGCCGCCGAGCATCCGCAGGACGTGAATTCTCGGAACTTTATTGGCGAGGAAACACCTTTGCATGTAATTTCACGAGAGGGTCATGTGGATCTAGCCCGGCTCCTCATCAATCACGGCGCCGACGCGGCAGCCCAGAACAAGGATGGGATGACTCCGCTGCATCGGGCATCCGAAGAAGGCCATATGGATGTGGCCAGGCTCCTCATCGAGCACGGCGCCGACACGGCAGCCCAGAGCGAGGGCGGGACGACCCCGTTGCATCGGGCGTCCGAAAAGGGTCATGTGGATCTGGCCTGGCTCCTCATCGAGCACGGCGCTGACGCGGCAGCCCAGAACAAGGATGGGATGACTCCGCTGCATCGGGCATCCGAACGTGGTCATGTGGATGTGGCCAGGCTCCTCATCGAGCACGGCGCCGACGCGGCAGCCCAGAGCGAGCGCGGGACGACTCCGTTGCATCGGGCGTCCGAAGAGGATCATGTGGATGTGGCGCGGCTCCTCATCGAGCATGGCGCAGACGCGGCAGCGCAGAGCAACGACGGGACGACTCCGCTGCACCAGGCATCCCAACTGGGCCATATGGATGTGGCGCGGCTCCTCATTGAGCACGGCGCTGATGCGGCAGCCCAGACCAAGGACGGGATGACACCGCTGGAGAGGGCGTCCTCATGGGGTCATGTGAATGTGGCATGGCTCCTCATCCAGCATGGCGCCAACGCGGCAGCCCAAAGCTTGCGCGGGACGACTCTGCTGTATCGGGCGACTGAAGAGGACCATGTGGATGTGGCCCAGCTCCTCATCGAGCACGGTGCCGACGCGGCAGCCCAGAGCAAGGACGGGACGACTCCGCTGCATCTGGTGTCCTTACGGGGTCATGTAGATCTGGCCCGGCTCCTTATCGAACACGGTTCCGACGTGACAGCCCAGAGCGAGGACGGGATGACTCCGCTGCATCGGGCGTCCGAAGAGGATCATGTGGATCTTGCCCGGCTCCTCATCAAGCATGGCGCCGACGCGGCAGCCCAGAGCAAGGACGGGACGACTCCGCTGCATCGTGGGTCCGCAAAGGGTCATGTGGATGTGGCCCTGCTCCTTATCGAACACGGCGCCGACGTGGCAGCCCAGAGCAAGGACGGGACGACTCCGCTGCATCGGGCGTCTGAACAGGGTCATGTGGATGTGGCCCGGCTCCTCATCGGGCACGGCGTAGACGCGACAGCCCAGGACAAGGACGGGACGACTCCGCTGCATGGGGCGTCCTTCAGCGGTCAAGTGGATCTGGCCCGGCTCCTTATTGAACACGGTGCAGACGCGGCAGCCTTGGGCAAGGATGCCACGACTCCACTGCATCTGGCGTCCCTCAGGGGTCATGTAGATATGGCCCAACTTTTCATCGAGCACGGCGCCGACGCGGCTGCTCAAAGCAAGGACGGGACGACTCCGCTGCATCGGGCGTCCGAAGAGGGTCATGTAGATCTGGCACGGCTCCTTATCGAGCACGGCGCTGATGCGACAGCCCAGAGCGAGGGCGGGACGACTCCGTTGCATCGGGCATCCGAAAAGGGTCATGTGGATCTGGCCCGGCTCCTCATCGAGCACGGCGCAGACGCGGCAGCCCAGAACAAGGACGGGACGACTCCGCTGCATCGGGCGTCCGAACGGGGTGATGTGGATCTGGCCCGGCTCCTCATCGAGCACGGCGCAGATGCGGCAGCCCAGAACAAGGACGGGACGACCCCGCTGCATCGGGCGTCCGAACGGGGTGATGTGGATCTGGCCTGGCTCCTCATCGAGCACAGCGCAGATGCGGCAGCCCAGAACAAGGACGGGACGACTCCGCTGTATCTGGCGTCCTTCAGCGGTCAAGTGGATCTGGCCCGGCTCCTTATTGAACACGGTGCAGATGCGGCAGCCTTGGACAAGGATGCCACGACTCCACTGCATCTGGCGTCCTTCAGGGGTCATGTAGATATGGCCCAACTTCTCATCGAGCACGGCGCCGACGCGGCTGCCCAGACCAAGGACGGGATGACTCCGCTGGATCGGGCGTTCGAACGTGGTCATGTGGATGTGGCCCGGCTCCTCATCGAGCACGGCGCCAATGTGCCAGCCCAGAGCGACGACGGGACAACTCGGCTGCATCGGGCTTCCGAGGGTGGTCAGTCCGTTGCCCGCGGTGAGGTTGTGGCTGCGCCTACTGTAAAATAGGAGTACGGCGCCGCGGCAGCTATGCCGCAAATTCAGCAGCTAAACTATATCAACGTTTGAAGATATAATCTAGCCAGTTGAGCGTTGCATTGATCATTAAACTGCAGGGCCCTCTACATCCACTTGAATTAGTTGCTAAGTCCAAGTAGTCTGGGTCCTATCTGTTTCTCCTCTCACATTGTTTAATGTCATCGTATCTACTAACTAGCTTTTCGATATCGGCTATTACCCTTGAGGGAAATGTCGCTGCAAGCTGTCGTGTTGTTACTATTCCTTCCCTTCTACCTCAGGCGCCGTCGTCGCAAACGGCGAAGCAAAAGAGCCGGCGATCTGGGAAACAGAGGATTTCTGCAGGCTGGCCATGACAAGAGGCAGTTATGGGAGTGTGTGTCAGCTCGGATCGCTGTGATTCTAAGGTTGGGACGAAAAGTCGTTCGTAAGCTAGTATTAGAACGATTTACCCCGAAGAAATTTGAATCACGCTCCTCTTATCTCCCAGTCCTCCTCCAAACTTGTGTTAGTCATTACTTCGTATGGCATATCTGAGTTCTCTTGGATGGTTAAAGGGATTGGGATGTACAAAAACTTGTTACCAATTCACCACAGTCGTGCTAAAGTCGTGAGCACAGCGAGGTCTCACGGAGCTTCCCCGCGCCACACCCATCACCCTTCCCAAACACGATCACATTCCCTCTCTCACTGCGAGCACTGTGCGTCCCACGCGATGGAGGAAGTCCACCGTGTTCCGTGGGCGGTCCAGGACGAATATGTGGGACACACTTGGGTCAAAGTCAAGGCTGTATATGAGGAGCGAGGTGCTGCGTGTCCAGTTGTGCCGTCGTTATTAGAGGGCTGTATGTAAAAACTCGCCCAAAGGCACAGCTGTGTATCCAGAGACATTTTTCCAGTACAATTTGTGAGCACAGAAGCCAGAAGGGCATCAGCTTATGGGAAAACAAGTTCAATTTAAAGAATAAATAAATACCTTCGGCAAGATAGTTGGCCTGCGAGATGAGCATGTGCTGTTCAGTTTCCGTTTCCTTGCGATGTCCCTCATGGAAATCGCTTATGGAGCGGGCATGCAGTTGCGCGTGTACACGTGAGGCCCCGAGGCGACCGACATCTTCACTCAGACGTCGAGGCCCGAAACTGCTTCGCGCTTGTCTGTGCTTCAACAAGGCGTGCATAGATCATCGTATTTGCCTTGAGTGTGTTGAGGCAATTCATAAACGTGGGGCGATAGATGGAGTTGTCTGCGTGCACGTCAGAAGGAGAGCCCAGTTCCCAGAAAATGGGGGTGGATGCCCAAATCAACTAAAAGAAAATAAAGAGTGGCCCCCCACAGGGACATGTCCAAAAGGTGGCGATGGAAAGAGAAAAGACAATGAGCCAGAAAGCAGAAAGCGGAAAAGTGGAAGAAGTGGAGCAGGCACCACGAGAACTGCACCGGAGACATGACCATCCAAACATTGCCACCCGAAAGACTCATGAAGACGAAGGCAAACTCCCGCTCTGACTGGGGCCTTGGCTGCACGGTGGCCCGGCTGCAAAGTGTTCACATCCACGTACCGACGTTGGTGACGTGATAGTGGTGATTGTGGCGCGCCGGGCGCACCTCGCGAAGCACAGCGGGAGGGTGACGAATGGCGTATCGTGAAAGCTCAAGCGTTTCACCGGGATAGTCATTGACACCAGCGAGGCGGCACTGGCACCACCACTGGCACCAGTCCGGGCTGCGTGGGTATCGCGTGATCGCGGAATACGGTGACTATGGCGCTAGATCGATGCGATGAGATAAAGAGGTGAGCGCTTCTGATGGAACGTCAGTGACGTGGTTGTGACATCGTGGCCTTGTTGTTCAGAAGATGGCCAGGAACCGCAGCCATGCAGGGTGAAGGTTGAGGAAAAGGTACAGCAGGTGCGGTTAGTGACGCTGGACCCGGCACGCAGGGGATTGGGATTTGATATCGTGGGCGTGTGTGAGCTTCGCGACACTGGGAGAAGTGGGAGATTTGAGTCACTGCTTGTGCTACTTAGAAGCGTAAGGAACTGCGCACGAGTCAGGGAGATGCATGTCAAACTGCCAAATTCCTCAAACCCGTCGACCACATCCAGGACGAGGTAGGGGCTACTCGGGAACATAATTCTCTATGGGTTCGGTGCGCATGCTACGATTGCAATGGCGTAAACTTGAACCTCTGCTTGGCTCGGGGGATTTGTCAAGAAGCGCTGTGTGGATGTCAGGTGGGCGAGTCCATTCCCTGCTCTTCTGGCGAGCCATCATGCCCAACGAGAAATGAGTCGACATTATGTGACTTCATTCGACTTTATGCGGCTCACCAAGGCCCTGATCAGATAGTGTCGATGGAAGCCAACGTTTGGCAAAAGTCTTGTTGCTATCTGATGTCATA
>Ga0307510_10001500_pt1 | contig 25771 bp, 36 predicted proteins | sample 12_EM_MG_FD_207224 | JGI IMG/M metagenome (GOLD analysis project Ga0307510, IMG submission 207224) | Populus trichocarpa ectomycorrhiza microbial communities from riparian zone in the Pacific Northwest, United States - 12_EM | ecosystem: Host-associated > Plants > Roots > Unclassified | place... | reverse complement strand
AGGGGGCGTCCGGCCGACGAGATGGGTTGTTGGGGGCGTCCGCAGGACACCCGGGAATAAACATCAGGATCCGGAGGTTGTGAGGGAAAAGTTCAAGGGCTGGAGCACGCCCGCTGGATGCGGGGAGATACACGATGGGATTGAGAGGTAGAGAGCGAAAAGGAGTGTATCTGGGGGGGTGCGGGACGGAGAGGGGATAGGGAGGGGAACTCAGGACGGAATCCAGACGGAGCACAGTAACATAGGAGGAAACCCGGTGGGGAGGGGGTTGTAGGGCTTGTTATGGAGAAGGAGATTGAAGTCGCCGGACGTCAGGAAAGGGGTAGCATGCAGGGGGGTGCATGGGGTGTAACGGGACGGTAGGGTTGTCCGCAGGGCGCAGGGTTGCTGCGGGGGACAGCTTCTGGTTGCGTCCCGTGCGTCCAGACGGACGCCTACCACGTCCGGACCATGGCGACGCGGGCGTCCGCACCCAGAACTGGAGTTTACGTTATATGCGCCCGCAACGTCCGGCGCACAGGGAGGGCAGGACGCAGCAGGGCGCAGGTTGATTTTTTTGCTGATGATCTGAGAGCGGGCTGGGCGCACTGGATGCTCCAGACGGATTTCCTGCGTCCGGACGCAATGCCTATCCGTCCGGAGCAAACCCTTTTTTTGCTGATGTAAGCCCCCTGGCACTACCCATCTTAATTGTTCTTCCAAATTTTGTACCACATTTTCTTCTATAATCAAAACCTACAACTCTAGCAATCGCCCTTCTTAGAGATTTGCTATTCTCTAACTATTTTTCCTATCGCTTTACTTTTATCCTATTCCTACTTGACAATCAAAAAAAGTTTAACCCTAGCTTCTTATAAAACCTAACCCTTTTTTTAATTTTTAACTTTGACAACTTTTTAATTCTTTAACTTATTTAATTCCTTAATATGTTCAATTCCAATTTCCTCATTTCAATCTTGTTCCTCTTTTTTTTCTTCCTTTTTTTCTTTTTTATTCCCTTTTCCTTTTCTCTTTTTATTTCCAACTCTATTTTCATTTTTATTTTCATTTTTACTTTATCACAATTATTATGAAAACATATTCCCCTTTTATTTTCACGTTACCCGGCTTTAGCACTGCCGTTCATGTACCATATGATCCCTGTTGCAACTTGCACAGGTTCTTCTCCCTCTGTCTTTCACCTCACCAGCCGTGCTCGGTTCCACTCCGCCGCAATGGTAATGTGGCTGAAGGCCTACCCTTTTACCCGCTCCCTAACGGTAAATTTGAACCGCGTCACGTCTCCTCGCGTTGTTTCCCTACCCTACTCCAACCACCACCACCACCACCACCGTCTGACTCTCGTCACGTCCACGCCCACACTCCCTCCCACCACACATTTTCTTTTCTCCTACTACCAAACTATTTCTTCCTCCGGTTTCTCCTCCTTCACCTCTCGCGACAAACACCACGACCTCGCAACAACAACCACACAACCGCAACCATTTTGCGATTGATTGTTGACCGATTTCTTTCTTTACCTATCATGCCTCCCCAAATTGTTACCTCTGATTCAGACAGCGATGGTGATATCATCGCTGCCAAAGCTACTACCAATGACGTTGATGTCGCTAGTGTCGCAAGTGATGATGCAGAGGTTGCTGCTGAAGCTGCTGAAGCTGCCGAAGACGAAGAGGAATACATTGTCGAGGGGATCAAGAGTCACCGCTATGAGGGCCAAGTATTTTCTTTGTTAGCAAATTCATGGTATGATATTTTTCTAACTCAAATGCAGCAATTGTTCCTACTTGTCAAGTGGAAGGGCTACGAGCGCAAGTCTGATATGACTTGGGAGCCCGAAGAAAACTGCGAGTATGCTTATCCTCTGTCGCTTTTCCTTTCTCTTCGTTCTTCTCTCCTCTAATATTTCCTGCCCCCGTGTAGAGGCGCGAAAGAGATTCTGCAACAGTATTACACATCGATCGGTGGACGTCCAACTTTCGAATCTTCCCCTGCTCTTAAAGGTAAGAGAAGCAGAACTTCGCTCGGTTCGACCCCCGCAGCCTCCAAATCCGTAAAGAGAGCCAAAACCTCCACTCCCGCCGCTACCAACAAAAATGGCAACGATTCCTCTCCCGTCGATGGCGATGCTTGGAACCCTCCAAAGGGAAGCTGGGAGCTGGAGATTACTTGCATTGACACAATTGAAAAGACTGAAAAGGGTCTTGTGTGCTATGTGCAATGGTAATTTTCTCTGTAAGAACCATAACTCAAAGCTTGCCCTAATCAATCCCGCAGGAAGAACGGCAGGAAGTCCCAACACGAGATCGGAACAGTTTATAGAAAATGCCCGCAGATTGTAAGTTCCCAATCCCTACAAACAGCTCCATGGGACCTCCTACTTATACTCTTTCCCAGATGCTCCAATTTTACGAACAGCATCTCGTGTTCAAGGAGAGTGGATCCCTCTAAACCTAACCCATACCTTGCTGGAAACGAAAAAAGCGAAAATCGCCACAAAGAAAGCTTGAAACCCATCGGGAGAAATTACATTACAGCAAGCTTTTTGACATGACCCTAGCCCGCTACTTATTCTAAATCGGCCTCGCTAGAGTTGTTAATACTTCCCATACTCTGGGAAACCATTGCTTGCTCCACTGCATTGTTCTTTTTCTTTGATCCTATGCTTTCTTTGTTACTTTCTAGCTTCCCTTTGTCTCCCATGTTGTTCATCCGCTTCTGATATCATAACTTTCTTGCCTATTTTTTTCTCTCCTTGTCCCCACTGGATCTTTCCGTTTCCATCATTCTACTTCTATACCTATCTTTAGTAGCAGGCTCGGAGGGGGGGGGGGAACAATGGCAACCCATCTCTACTTTCCATTCTTGCTTTCTGTTCACATTTCTCCCTTCCTTCGGTTTCAGTTTTAGCCTCTATCTCTTTCCCCTGCCCCTCAAGTTCATCCTTGCCCTAGGCACGTTGGAAACAAGGGAGGAAGAGAAAAGCAAAAAAGCAAGACCAAAAGCCCTCCACCCTCTGGCAGGCAATAATCAAGAAATATCAAAGTGCTCATGGTTCGCAATCGGATTGAATGAAAGGACGGCGTTTTTGATTTTTTTCCCTCTCTTTCTCTTTAACATCCTCTCTGCCCTCCTGTCCTCTTGTCTTTGGGTGTTTTAGCCTCTTTGTCTTGGTTTCACTCTATCTCTCCATTATAACCATAGTCTTAAACGTCCTTTACCAAATTAGCTCCTTGCTAGCTTACCTCCTACTTTTCTCCCTCTCCTTCCAATTCCCCGGTTCTAGCCACTTGTGTGGACTTCGTGCTACTTCACCTTTACTCGAGTACCCAGCCACCTGCCACTAGCTCACCATCTGTCAGTCTGCTCACCCGTCCGTCCCTCTGAATGTCACTCCGTCTATTCATTATAGCTAGCTAGCCAACTAACTTCCTGCACTGCCCTCTATCTTCAATCATGTATGTATTATTATTATTTACAACTTTTTTCTCACTCTAGTCACTTTCACCACCCGATGGCTGCTAGGGTAGTATATGGCCGGCTCTGCCCCCCCACCTCCCCCAAAGTCCTAAGTCTATCGCCCCATCGTTCCCGGTTCGCCTCTTGCGCGACCAGATAGGATGGCGACAGCGACTGATGACACCAATCCCGACACCGTACCCTTCCCCCGCGACAGTAATAAACTCCCTCGACTCCCTCTCCCATAGTAGGGACTTTGCAATTTTGCACCCAGAGTCAAATCCCAGTAATCCGGTTGGCTCAGAACCGCATCTACCTCCAATAGAGATATCTTCACCTCGACCTTGCTGGACTACAAGTACCCCCTCCCCCCCTTCCCCTTGTCTACCGCTCCTTCCAATCCCTTCCCAGACACCTTTCAATTCTCCCTCCCTTCGACGCCCCTGCTTCTAGTTTGTGCCGCGACGTTGTGCTGGAGGCTGGTAACACCTACCTACATTTTCGCAATTCAGGATTCTAGATGGACGGGCGGATGGACTATAGCCGCAACCACCCGACCAATGCCCAATATTCACCCGACGAGAATCATCCTACCAAACCTCATTCTACCCACACTACGGATTTCAGCATGTCCTCTTCGTTCGTTCCTGTATCACCAACTTTCGTAGTTTTCAATCCCGCCGTATGCCAGCCTCTGCGCTCCTACAGTCATCTAGTCCCCGCCTTCAGTTTTACATTATCATGAACAGCGACCGCCAGCCAGTCATCCCGTACCGGGCTTTTTGCTTGCTAAGTTCTGTGATGAGCTTGCCACTTATTATAACATGGATCTCATCGAACCACCAAAGCCAACTTACCATAGCATCCAACCTACCTGCCCCGTACTTGTCTCGAAGGCAATATTCCCTCTTGACGAGTAGATACTGGACGAGCATCAAAATTGCACTTCACCCATCAATAAGACTAACGGCACTCCAAATGGGAACACAGCGTGGACCCCATCGTGTGAAAAATTTTATATCTATTGCCACGATTGCTTCCGAAGCTTTAGGCACATCTCCCCCACCCCCCACTATCATTGACCCAGAGAACACCATTCACAAATCAAAAGAAAAAGAGACCATATTATAACCCCCAAATTTTGTTTACCGTTCCCGTACCATTCTAGCTACGATAGACTACTTAAGCGTACATCTTATATGCCCCAAACGCAACAAGAGCAGCTACAAAGAAGAAAGCATAGAGCGTACTATCCACGACTTCTGTTAGCAAACACTCGAGAAGACATATTTATAGAATACTCTTATAATGGAAACTCCGGGTATTTCAAAAAAAAAAAAAAGAAAGAAAAAGGAAAAAAACAGTCTGGAATAACTCACGTTCCGGCATCGTTGCCCTGGGTCTGAGAGGTGGGACCTGGAGAGGCAACAGGAGGCTTCGGGTCGGATGCCTATAAGGGGTTAAAGTCAGCTAAAAACCAAGGACTCTCGCAATTGCCGGCGCATAACAAAAGGCTTGGTAAGCATACGGTTCTCTTGAGTGTGCCAACCAACAATCCATTGAGAATTTCGCGAGCCTCGTCCGAATGTCCGACATCCTACATTCACAAGCCTCGGGTAACTATGCTGTAGACATATGAAGGATAATCAAAGGGAGGTACCTCGAAGGCTAGGGTAGCATCCTGTCCGGCCACATCCATCAGGACTTCTTCCCCACCCCTGCGTTGGTAGATTAGTGGTGAGCCAGAATGTCAGGGGAGGCGGATAGCTAAGGCACATACGGGTGCTCGTCAATAAACTCCCCACAAGAGTAGACTTTATCATGGACAACGAGCCAGAGATCCTGTTGAAGAAAGGAGTCAGTAAGGCCATGCGAGCTACGTTCAATTGAGGGTCCTCCGGGGGGACAGGAGCAGGCAGATGACAAGGCAAGAAAATCAAGGAACCTTCTTCGATTGATGTTCCTTAACATCGGCAAAGGTGTATTCGTGTTCAGCAGACATCGTGGAGGATTTGAAGAGAATCTATCGAGAATAATTATGCAAGGTTAGATGCTATCCCCAAAGCAACAGAGAGGTTGAAAGTATAAAAAGGAAAGCAATTCAACAATTCCCCCTTTGAGTCCTCTAGATGATGGGAGGGCAAGGGCACTTAAAAAAGCATACCTTAGGGCGAGAAGATGTTAGAAGGAGTAGCGAAGAGAGAAGTGCTGGGTTAACGGTCGATGGAGGGTGAGAGGAGAGGAAGGAGTGGGCCTAGTGACAAGGAGACCCTACGGGTATATAGGAGAAAACGCGAATAAAATAAAATAAAGGACCTTAAGGCATACCGGTAGCTGACTGCGGTAGTGTGGTCACATACTATCTCAAAGTGGTTTAGGGCGTTCCAGGTAACCAATCAAATTCCATTGATAAACAACCTTCTCGAATTCCAGAGCGCCGAACCCCGGATAATCATTCTGGATGGTACCGGTATGGCCTGCTGAAATCAGATCTGGCTCGTTTTGATCCTTTCGGCCTTTTGGAAATATTTTTGCCTGGTTCTCTTCTGTCTCAGCGTCGTACCGGAGCATATACGAGCATTGGAGGACGAGTAACAAAGTCATTTCCACAACCTGGCGTTATTTTTCCCATGAAAGCACCCACGTCACAATTCCCAATTATCCTATCCGAGAGCTGTGGGAGTACTCGTCCAGTACCGGTGGGCTGCGGTAGATTACCCGAATGCGGTGCTGCCGGTAACAATCTTCTCAGTGGGTAGAGCATGAAGTTCACTTTCATAGCCTCGCATTATACCAGGCAACACGATAGGCACCCCTCGAGTCGATAACCCCTCGAGCAGTGTGCAGTAGCTAGGAATAAGCACTAATATGACCGTCTCACTCATACAATAATTGACGCACAGGACAAACGCTTTTCCAATACCAGCAGCCCACTTGTACGGTACTCGCTCACTCGCGCCCCGCTTTCCGGGATGGCCAGAATCCGAAGAAGCTGTCCCCTACTCGAGTGCGGCAGGTGATCCGTAGCAACAGGACATGCTTCGACATGATAGAAGCTCATACGGGACAGCGAGCTATCCGGATAATCGTGATCCGGATAGCTGTGCCCTGGGCCGTATCATACTATTTTTCTCTCACAAGAGAGGGCTTAGTAAAGCATTACTCAACTACGATTCTCCTAAACATGGATCTTTGCAGCGCTAGCATCAGCCATTCGGGCCAACCCTTGGATTCGCTGACTAACTCAGCCTAACGGAATCACCCACACTCATTTCCTACCGAGCACAAGGAACGAGGGCACTCTCCCCGACCCCCCCCCACATCTGAGAACGTTTTCTCTTTTCTCGCAGCGCAACAACCCATCTAAAACCACCAACTGACGACCCCTCTCACTGGCCCCTTATTAATCCTCCCGCAGCAGCATTCGCCGATCCTCATGTCCCGCCGTCCTAACCCTGCTGCCGACAAGGCAGCGCAAAACCAGCAAGTGATCAAGTCGCTTCTGAAGCTTCCTGGGAACAAGGTTTGTGCTGATTGCAAGAGAAACAAGCTCCCAAGATGGGCAAGCTGGAACCTGGGTGTTTTTATCTGCATCAGGTACGTGATGAGGAGCTCCCCAAAACGGTGCAGGTGTTAACTGCTTCAGGTGTTCCGGTATCCATCGTGGAATGGGAACACATATTAGTCGAGGTAGGTGCAGCCCTTCCGCATGATCACCGGCGATCGTTTGCTCATCTTACCGCTCTTCCAGTCAAGTCCGTAGATCTTGATAGTTGGACAGATGAGCAACTCCAAAGTATGTTGAAGTGGGGGAATTCAAGAGCCAATAAGTCAGCCTCTCTCCTTTATAGTACAATTGATCGATCCTGCTCACACATGCAGTAGGTACTGGGAAGCCAATCTTGCGCCGGGGCATGTCCCTTCGGAAACGTATGCTCGCACCGCTTTTTCCCCCGAGATCGTCCAACTAATTTCTCTAGGAAAATTGAGAATTTTGTTCGCACAAAGTACGAGTCCAAGCGATGGGTTATGGAAGGGGGGATTCCCGACCCGGCAACACTCGAAGATTCTGGAGAAGAGGACAGCTTAGTAGGAAACCTCACCCCCTGACCACCTAAACATACTAACTTCTCAGCCCCTGAAGGTAGTTCAGCAAAAGCTCGAGAATCGGCAAACACCTGCCTCGCCTCAACAACCGGCAAGACGACAAAATGTCAATCTCTTCGACGATGATAGTGCTTCGCCCCAAGAACCCTCCCGGTCCAATTCGGTACCGCCGGCGTCTAGGGGCCAGCTGCCCCCAAAAGCCTCCCCCGCACCACCGAAATCGACCAAGCCCGCTGATTCACTCCTTGGTCTGGACTTCTTGGCGGCCGCTCCTACCCCAGCGCCACGGCCTGCTTCAGTAAACTCTAATCCGGTCTCTAATACCTCATCCTCGCGCCCTGATCTCAATAGATCAATTCTGTCCCTTTATGCTTCCAAGCCCCAACCCCGCCCTCAACACTTTGGCAACCCCCCAATAGCTTCATCTCAGCAGTTGCAGACCCCTTCCTCCGGTCTGGGGGAGCTAAGCGACGCTTTTGGTGGGTTTGGGTTTGGGTCGCAGCCCACTACAACCTCCATATCAACCCAACCAACCGCTCCACCACCACCAAAGCTATCCCCGTTCGCTAACCTCACAGCTGGAATGATGAAATCTTCAGCGGGCTCCCAGATATCGCCGACATCAACTGGAGGCTTTTTCGGATCCCCCAGTTCCAGCACGGCCGCTGGTAAAAAACCTACGCCTACCGTCTCTGCTCGTTCCGGCCTTGAGGATCTTTTTGATTTTTCGTCTACTCCTTCCGCTCCCGTAACCCAATCCCCGGTGAGGGCGACCAGTTCATTTTCTCCTGCCGCCACCAAGCCGGCCGTTTCCGCCTTCTCATTTGGTAGCAATGCTTGGGCGACACCAGCTCCGGCCACCTCAACTGTTACCACCAACGAGCCTGCTTGGGGTACATCTACCCCAACTGCAACTCCATCGAATAACATATGGAGCTCGCCTACAACATCAACTCCGGCCATGTTAGGCACTCTTGCCTCAACCACTGGAGCTAGTGATTTTGGGACTGTCAGGAATGAGGAAGACGAGTGGGGCGCGTTTAGTTCTAGTGCAAATGGAGCTGGGGCTAATACTGGCACTGGCGCAGGTGCTAATACCTCTGGAAAGCAAGGAGGTTTCGGAGGAGATGATGACGTTTTCGCAAACGTGTGGAAATAGTATATCGTGCCTGAACGCTTGTTATAAAATCGCATGTAATTTCTTTCATGATGTTCGTTTTTTGCGAAGGATAGATGTAGGGAAAATCAGCCCGAATGGAGGCTCTTCTTAGAGAAAAGCAAACGGTTTATGTTTATTTATGAAACATAAGAATTTGCCGGGATAACAGTTTGTTGTTAATTGTAATTTTGTACACATCTTGGTATTAGCTCAGTGTTAGAGTGATAAGGGATGAAAACGAACATAAGGGACCCGTGCCGTATGGTGGCCAATTCGTGATCTCGTCGCACTACAATAGCGGCGAATGGCCTGGGTGTCTTCCACCTTGACAAACCCTTGGCTTGGTGGTGAAATGAAGTCCGTGAACCGCGGGGAATAGAAATGCTGCCAAGACATGCTGCATCAGGCACTTATCATGCCATAATATTATGATACCGGTGGTGCACGGCACGGTGCATAACCCCCTCATATGTCAGGGTACCGGTACCCGTGTCTTCCTAGAGGGCGTTCCTGATCCGTCCTTCGCAGCAACAAAGCCTCCCACACACCAGCCATCGAAACCAAATATTCCCCAAAGAAACATCAAATAACGGCAGACCCCGCGGGAACCTTAATACATCATGGAAATAGCATACGACCATATCCAGGAGGAAATCCTCGCACCAGAGGAGCATAGCAAGGGCAAGGATGCAGAGAAGCCGAGTGAGACGCTCAATGACGAATTCCGAGAGGCATACAAAGTTGTTTCTGGGTCTCCTTGGGGGTCGAGGTTGGGTTCTTTCTTGGGGACTGTGCGGAAGCAGGTGCGGGTTTTGCTCGATGACAATTTCATGGTGTAGATAGGCACCGAGAAGCTAACTAAGGATTGTGTGGGGGACAGGGTGAGTCATACTACGAATCCTCAAAGAAGGAATATGCTACAGTTTCGGGGCAAGCCACGAAAGGATTCAGCGATTTACGGACCAATATCGCGAGTCGTACCCGTTCACTCTCAATTACCCAGGCGCTGCCTCAATTCACGCTCGATCCGCTACCCGAGGATGCGCAAAAGCAGGAAGGGGAGACTTCCAAAGCAGGGGCCGAAGCTGCTGAGGGGGATAAAGAAAAGGAGAATGGTAAACCTCAGGGAGAAGGGTTACTCTCTAAATTGAAAAAGGGTGCTGTTCAAAGGATTTCAGAACTCGAAGCTGCGGAGGCGAGAGCTGATGAATATTTGCTCAAGTTCGGGTCAAATATTGGAAGTTTTTTGCGTGATGCAGTTACGATCGCCCCTCCTGAGGAGAAGGTCGGGGCGGATGGATCTCGTGAAGTGGTATTTGAAGCTAAAGGGATGGATGAAGGGAAGAGGCAAATCTAGTATGCCTCCTAGGGCCATCATGAGATACCCGGCTGATGGAGGAAATTTAGCACTACGAGACTTGACGCTCAACTTCATCTGCTGCACAGCAATCATGAGCTCTTTAAGACAGGGTCAGACACTGACAGTTTTAAAGTTTGGGTTAAAGATTTCAGTGCGGAGAAAAAGACCAACCAGATTGTGGCGGATCTGGAAAGGTACCCAGAACTTCGAAATACTATGGAGAAGCTCGTCCCCGATGCAGTCCAGTATTCAGATTTTTGGGCCAGGTATTACTTTTTAAGAAATGAACTAGATATGGAAGAACAGAAGCGAAAGGAGCTTTTGAAGGGTATTCTGAGGCGTTGCTCGAGATCGATGTATTATTGCTAACAACTTTAGGAGCCACGCTTGACGAAGAGGAAGTCGGCTGGGATGAAGATGACGACTCTGATGCGGAAAAGCCCCCCACAAATAATCCTAAATCTGCTGCAGCAGTGGCTGCAACCGCGGCGTCGACAGAAACACTAATTCCTAAGGAGGAGCATCTCAAGCCCAAGAGTTCAATCGACCGCACCTCTCAACCTGACAGCGAATCAAGTTACGATGTTGTCTCCGGAGCCGCTTCTAAGACCCCAAGTCAAGCTGCTAGCAGTCCTCCAGCAACAAAGGTAGCAAGCCATTTTTCCAATATCATTCGCAGGCACACACTGACTTCATTTTCTGCAAAAGGCTCTAAAAGCCAGTGGGGCCACTCAGGCTACCGAGGACGATGATAGAGAGGATGAGGATGGGGACGAGGACGGGGACGAGGAAGAGGAAGAGGAAGAGGAAGACAGCGAGGATGTAGAGGGAGACGATGGAAGCAGTGAGGAGGAGGACTGGGAATAAGTTTAATAAAAACCGTTGGGACTGGGTCTTGCCAGGAGTCGGAACAGAAGGAGTTATTGATAGCGAGTTCCGCTTTACCTATTTCCCTCTCACTCCATCAAGACTTCTACTCGAGTAGAGCCTATTTAATGATGTGCAAATGGCAACCCATGAGTAACCCAATTTCTCTGGGCGGAGGGAGAGGAAGGCGTTCTGTTTTTTTTTCCTTCTCCTTTTTCTCTTTTTCTACTGTTTATTTAATCACTTTCTTGGTTTATGCCTCGCCATGCAGCTCATATAAACTCTGCACTGTTATATTATCACTCCAGTATCATACCAGGAAATGGGTACAAAGATCACAAGCCTCTTAAATAATACCGGTATATCAAAGCAGGTCAGATACGGTATACTTGAGCATGTCGTACCACCAGCGTCCATGAAAGTTAGGTGCGGATCTTGGCATCGTAGGGTAACGGATAGGTCAAGCACCTATCATAGACGGCGGGGGGAAGGCGGGGCAACTCCCTCCAAAGTTTGAATGAGGACGATCCTGCCCCCGGAATCCCACGCCCTTGCTCCTCTGTGACCTCCACTACCATTCCTGAAACATTATCATACCTATTAACCACTGAACACCGGTAACCTACAACGCAACCTGCGACCCCTTCTCCCTGGTATCATACGAACAAGAAAACAACCCGCAACTAAATATATGGACGACTTCGCCCAAACACGAGAAGACGATGATCTCTTCGAGAGTGAGATCTCGGCGCCAGTTCTACCCCCTCCAACTGCGCCAACTGAGCCTAGAGCTTTCTCGAATCGTAGCGGAAGGGGAGGCCGTGGAAGGGGATATGTATGCACTGTTAATGAACAGAAATTCTATAATCAGCTACTAATGCTTGTTTGCTCCATTTATTAGTACCAAACTCGCGACCGCGAAAAGGGTGCGCTAGCGGAAGGTGCTGCTGCTGCTGCTGGGACTGAAGCTACGCAGAAGGTATATACCCCTCACCTTAACCCACTCACATTCCTCTAGCCCATCACGGTTACTAATCCCGGGAAAAATGAAAACAAAAAGAACGTAGACAGAACACTCTCGGGCGGTATCAAGAAGGCATTTATTACCCAACGACACCCAATCCTGCTTCTGCTCCCCCCTTCCCCAAAGAGAACCCATTAAATAACACACTTGCCCCTCCATCTTCCAGCCAAAACTCACCGAAGACGAACTCGCCGCCCGTCTAGAGCGCGTGAAACTTAACAACCAACGCCTCATCGAGCGTCGCCGAAAAGCCGAAGAAGATGAGAGCTCCTTCCAAGTTGCCGAGGAAGCCCGCAAACAGGCAGACGTGCATAAGCGCCTTGCGGACCGTAAGAAACGTGCGGAGGCGGATAGGAATCGCAGAGAATTGGAGTGCGTCCCCACCACCACTACCCCCGCTACTACTAATAATTCTGTTCCCCAATGATGGATGGAGAGCTAACGTTGCGCAGTGACGAGAGGGAGAAGAATCGCCAGAGAAAGTTGAAGGCTGTGCAGACCAGGGAGTGGGATTCCACAAAGACGGAAGAGGACTATAATCCTAGGAGCCGGTCCTCGGGATTTAGGCGTGGTGCGCATGGTGGGGTTGCGGCGGCTACTCCGCCCAGAGGCGCGCCGTCGGGTCCCCGCGCTGGTGTAGGTTCTCCGGCGAAGGCTACGGCTGCAGTGGCACCCACGCAGGAGTGGCCGGAATTACCTGGGGGGGAGCTGAAGGGTGGAGCCGAAGGGTCGAAAGGTGAAGTAAACAAGGACGAGCCCAAGAAGGAGGGGGAAGTTGAGCAGGAGGTCAAGCGCGAGGCAAATGAGATCCAGAAAAAAAACCCCACCATTGATACCATTGATACCACTGCAGCAAAGGGCAAGCCTGCACTTCTATCTCCCGCCATCGGTGGTTCCTCCTGGGCAGAACAGGTAGAAGCCGGATCGCCAGTCGTCACCACCGCCGCAGCTACTACCACTTAGTTCCTCCCTCCCGCTCCCCCCTCGCCTTCCTACCTCACCCGTCCATTATCTTCTGGATGTTCACTTGGTTGCGTTAACATCAAAGACTTCCTCTGCCTAAAGACTGTATTGCTAAAAGGATTCGCCGCCTTTTAATTATAACAAGACAATACGAAGAAAAAAGGAAAAAAGGAAAAAGGAAAAAGAAATACAGATCAAATAGAAAGTGTAAAACAGATAGATACCCACCCTTAATGCGCCACATCGTAGAGAGCGAGGAAAGGAAATTCAGGTATTACAATTCTAAGGGGAAAAAAACACGTTCAACGAACAAGGTGCGTGCATCCACCTTACCACCTATGACCTCCACCCCCACCGCCACCTCTGCCACCATATCCACCCCCACCGCCTCCTCCCCCACGACCACCCCATCCCCCTCCACCGTCGCCGCTTCTACCACCACGATAGCCACCCCCACGACCACCCCTAAAGCCACCACGGTAACCACCACCACCAGATTGTTCTCGCGAGTAACCGCTGTCGTGAAAGCCCCTATCGTTATCGCGGAAGTCCCTGCCGTGTTGTCCCTGTGGAGGTCCCCTTCCTGCCAATTCTTCCTGCAACCTCTTCAACGTAGCCCTCATCTGCGCGTATCCAAGGTGCATCTATTATCACGTACGCACCGCGGATCAGCTAGTATAAAAAAAAACAGACAGAAACAGAAACAGCGAGAAAAGAACTCAAAAGAGAGAAACCTCCCCTACCTTGCCATAAAAATGATCGGCCAACCTCCTGTCGTTATCCAGCCTGGACAAGTAGGCCCCACACACATCACAAACCTGCAACTTCTGATGGCCAGAGGGCCCAGCACTATCACTGAGCAATTTCAACTCCTTCTCCTTCCCCTCTTTCTCCATCTTGGCAACCTTAACCTTATGCCACTCGTCCAGTGCGCGACCAATAGCGCCCGTCTCACCAAGTACCTCCACCTCCTGCAATCCGGAGCTTATGCTCCCATCCAAGTCCGCAATTCCTTTCAGCAGTGAATTCGTCTTCGTAATCTCATCTGGTGTCTTATCCAGTCGCCGCTGTGCGGCGTCGATCCGACGATTGCATTCGTCGATATAGCGCTGCAGGTCACGCTGGTAGTCATATTCGTAGCCGAGATCCTTAGAAGCCTTGTTAGCGCGTTCGCGCTCGTAGTCTGCCTTGTGGGATTCTAGGTGCGTCTTCTTGCACGGGCCTAGGTCTTGCTTCGTGTTCGTGAAGAGGTCGTGTGGGCAGGTGCCCACCAAGAAGCTGCGGCAGACGGAGGGGTCGGTGAATGGGACGGAGGAGTTGGTTTGGTTGGGTGTGCCCATTAGCTAGCGTTTGTTAGTCAGCTAGGCTGCTGCGATGGATAGATGGATGATGGATAGGGAGAGCTTAAAAAACTAACCTGCTCGAGCAGCCTCCTTTGTTCTGATTTGGTTGAGGGTCGGGTTAGATATTGGACATGAAAGCAAGCAAGGAAGGGGAACTAGTTACCAGCTGCCATGGTTGTGGTGGTTGCCAATTGGGAATCCTAAACTTTCGATGGTGTTTTCGTGTTGCGCCTGCGGATGTCCGTGGCGGAACGGTGGTGGGTGAGCCGCTGGCTTCTGGGGGAAACTCGGTAGTTACCCGGCTTATATATCATCCTCACTACCTCTCACCCGCATCTAGCAATCTGTATATCGAGAAGGCTCCTCAACATTCCTCCGAGTACAAATCTCGGATTTCCACGGTATCAACAGAAGATGGTCAAAGTGATTCAGGCCTTTTACTGAAGTGATTGCTAAGTAATTGTTAGAAAACCTCCACATAGTTACAAAACTGGGAAACTAATTATCGGATCAATTATTTTTCAAGTTATAACATTTCCGTAAATTACAAAGAACCCAAATTGTCAGTACGGAACTCCCACCCACCCCTCTTCAAAATACCCAAAGTAAGAGAATAAAGAAACAAAAGGGATCACTATAAAAAAAATGCGAACGGCTCCAAGTATCCTACAAATCGATCAAGCTTTGCTCCTCTACTTTGGGCTGTTGTTGCGGTTGACTGTGCACAGGCGCTGGGGTCGAAGCTTCACTGGTATTCGAGTATCCGTAACCAGGGTGCCCGTATGGAGTCCCTCCGGGGCCTGTACTAGGCCCGTGCTGCCATTGTGGGGGCTGTGAAGGAGGTGGATAGGAATAATTATATTCAGGCTGTTGCCCATTCTTCGGATACTGCCAGTACGACGCATCCGGGCTTTGGGGAGGAGGATAATGCTGTTGTGAAGGGGCTTTTTGAGGCTGAGCGGATGGTCCTGTCAGAGGTTGCTGGGGCTGCAGTTGCGATTGTGGCTGTTGTTGCTGGTGCTGTTGTGGCTGCTGCGGCGGTGGCTGCTGTGGTGGCTGCTGTTGCTGCTGCTGTTGTGGGGGTGGAGCATTTACCGGAGGTTCGGAGCCATGCAACGAAGAGCTAGGGGCGCTAGGTTCTGATGGTGGTGGGGCATTGTATCCATTATACTGCTGATAAGCTGTTTGCGGAGGAGCCTTATGAGGTTCAGGTGACTGAGCGTGAAGAGAAGACCCCTGCTTATCAAAAGCATGAGGCTGCGTGTAGTAATTCTGATAATTTGCCTGCTGGCCGGGATAGGGATTTTGTGGAGCTCCTGGTGTGTTACCCCCGCTAGCTCCGTAATAGCCCTCAGCGGAAGGCAGAGCAGGATATGCACTATTGGAAGAGGGGGGTTGTTGGTAAGGAGCAGGGGAAGAAACTCCTCCGATCCCATGGCGACCATAGGTGTAGCTCAGCCTCTCCTCCAGCATCCGGTCATAGTAGCGTACAACTGTACCAAGTTTCGCGTGTAGATCACATAGAGCCTCTGGAATAAAAAATCATTAGTTTCAGCATAGTGTGGTGAGGATTGATAAGCCATACCATATTTGCTCATGGTCTCACCAAAGGTTCGAGCCAATTTTGGCCTTAAAGCCCCAATGCTGTCATAGAGCTCCTGGATCTGGGGCTCTCTCAGGATTGTCCCGGTTGGTTGGGATTGTAATCGATCAACAAGGGTGGCAAAAAGATTGATATTTTCAGCCTCAGCGGGGCTCAGTTCGTGATCCGGCCTGTGGGTAACGTTTGCTTGTGAAGCCGAAGTAGTGTACTTAGCTGCAGCATTCGGGTTCGACCACGCAGACTTTGCTTTTTGCTCCTCCATATCCTTCAAACTCGCAGCGATTGCTGCCTTCAGCTCCTCGTCCTCATCCTCGTCAGGCCCAGTCTTTCCCCCCGATGGCTTTGAAGCAGGAGGTTGAACAGTGGATGTCGGGACATGAGGTGGGGCAACTTGCTTCTGAGCTTGTAGCTGCTGCTGAGAAACATAACCCGCACTTCCCTTTCCCTTAACTTCTTCTAATGACATTTTCAACGCCATTTTGAGGTCTTCATCATCGTCATCCTCAACCCTAGCATTTCTCGGCTGCATAAGGTTGTTTGGTTTTTGCTTCTGCACTTGAGGTGGTCGAGACTGCGGTTTCGTTGAAGGGCCCAAGACCCGCTTCTCTGTCAATTTAGTGTGGCATCCATCGCACACACGAACGGCTTGTATTATTCCTATGTGAGGGAGAGGTATAGACTTTGAGGAGCAAGCGCCGCAGAAAACGTTTCCGCAATTGCGACAATGATGCTTCCTGTTGGTGAAAGTGAAAGGGGTTCGACATCGCATACAGACATCTGAATCAGTCCAGTCAGGAGGCTTTCCTTTACGTTAGTTGGCGCCTCAGGTAACCATCGGGACCCGATTCCACTTACCGCCGACGAGTCAACAAACGATGAAGAAACCTTGGTTGGTGGTGGGAAGTTGAAACCCTCATTTTTGAGCATCCGATATATCTCCCCGACATATGAAAGATGGCTCTTCCCTTCGAATGCAGATGCCCAAGTTTGTATGAGCTCTAGTATTTTGCTCTCAACCTTGGGGTCCAGTGAGTAAGGAGCTTTCAGTAGAGAAACCAGATTGTCCACAAATTCCCGTGAGGCAATTTCAGCTAAAAAATGGGACCCCCCATTTTTGACGCATGTATCTGTGAGCTTTATGATGACATACGTCAGTAAGACTCTTAAATTAGAGCCATCTTCCTCTCGATCCCAACTGGAAACTTGATCTCACACTCAGAGCTGCTAACTGAACATTAGGATTGCGATGTCCTATTCGCTTCCGCAAGGAGCGCATAGCTTCTTTTGGCTGAACCGTCTTGCTCCGAATGACGTCGGAGATTTCCAAGTTGAGCGCCATATCCTCTCTACGAAATGGTAAGCGGGTGGAAGAACTCAAGAGAAAGTAGGGCTTTATAAAAACAGAATACGGACAAACTCGAAGAAGTAGCTTTCTCAACTTGGTCGTCAAGAGACGAGTTCGATGCTGTAAACCACGCCATAGGCACCGTATCTTTACGGGGCGATGAAAAGATAGAAGCGATGGCTGCCGTTGAAAAAAGGCTGAGCACAAAGAGTGCCAAACAAAGGTGATAAAAAGTCCTGAGGGAAGGATTTGGTTCAAGAAGTTGGTCTACCACAAACAATAACAGCTATAGTACGTAAATTAGGGAATGGTGGCTTATGGGGGTGGGGGGGGGGGGGGACAGACGAGGAGGATTGACAGCTGCAGCAGATGGAACGGGATGGAAATTGGGATGGAGGGAAGCTGACGCAGATCATTGTATGGGTGACGCCTCTCACCCCGCCGTTATGTAAGCACCCGCGACCGAGCCACCAGGCGTGAAGCGCGAGGCAAGAAGTTTTACCGCGAAGGATTGCGTATTTGCCGTCACGACGTAGCGCAAGCTGTGAGAAGCTAGGAAGTCACCGCATTCTCTATTCTACCCAATAAGTTTATGCGCACCCTATCGTACCCTACTGCGCAGTACCCATACGGTTCTTGTACTGTGTAGTGCGGTGCTGGAACGGAGCTTCCTCCTCACCCTCCTCCTCACCTCTCAGAACATCCCTTCTGTTGTCCCATTGCATCTCTTGAACTCAATCTCGAGTGCTTACGAGTGACAACGCCCGAGAGCGCCCCGCCAAGACATTACAGATCGCCGTCTGGAATTTTGGTGTGAAAACAGGAACCCTTGATTTTGCACCCGCCAGGTTCCTTGTAACTTCGATACGCCCCACAGTATCCTATCATATCGACACCCTCACCACTCACAGCCAATGCAATAACAGATAGGCTCTTTTTTTCATGTTTTACCGGAGATAGACGCTATCACAGGAATACCTAATCTCCTCCGGACTCACACTCCACCTCCGTCCACATCCCTCCACACATCTGCAGCTCTATTTCTGCCCGGCTTTACCAAACCTTCTATTCGCCTCACCCCTTCCACCTCTCACATAGCCGGCGATGAGATAGACCCCTTCACCAACCGCGTTGTCATGAGCTCCCACATCTCCCCGCCTTCTCGCCCGGCCCCCGATCCTCCTACAATGCGTGTTTATCCCCATGTTCATGACCTTGTGGCTCGCACTGCTGGTCTTCGGCCAGGCGACCGCTCGGTACGTATTATTCTACCCTTACGGAAATTTTGTCTTGCTCAAATTTGACTAATGGGACTGTAGATTAAAGCATGGCTCGAGCTTGCCTTTCAATCTTGGCAGTATGCCAGGGCTCATCTAGGTTTTAAACGTCAAGATTCGGCATACGTTGACTATCTTCTTGCATTCGAAATTGTGGCCGACATTATTCCGAGATGCCAGGATTTTCCTACTTTCAAAATCGCGGCCGGTCGCCTTTACCAGGACTTTGAAACATTGAAAAAGGTGATTTAATTCCAAGTGGGCGTCCCCCTTCCGACAAGGCTAAATTATTTGTCACTACCTAGGAGTTGGTGCAGAAAATGCCCGAGTTTGACAAAGTCAAAGAGGAAATCAAGAAAAATAACAAAATCTCCGGAGTTGTCAGTGCCCAAGCTCAACTGGAAGCAGAAGCGCAGTTGCGTGCAGCGAAGCCTTCGTCCGGCAATAACGGAAATGTGACTGCCGTATCGAAGAAGCCCGTAGTCAAGGCCAAGCCTGCCATTCTGTCCTCTAGGCCCCTCCTAGGTAATGAGCGAAGCTTCTACTAAACAGGTATTTTTTAGCTTGCTGATGGTATTGTAGATTTGCAAGCTACGGCTTCGAGCAATAGCAATGGGACGGGAGGTCCTAGCTCAAAAACAGCGAAAGCTGCTTCGGATGACTTGGATTTAGAGGCTCGGTTTGAGAAGCTTTCCATGCCATCTGGCCGACCAACTACGCTTTCAAGTTCTCAGCGTAATAGACAGTCGCCATCTGCAAACCTCCACGGTCCAAGGGAAATGCCTACGAAATTGCCACCACTGGATGTCAACGCTATGCCCAAGCTTCCAGCTCCAACATATTCGCCGGCAACCAGTTTCACATCTCCCACCGGGATACCACCGCATCGAAGCTCTGCTCGTCCCCTCTTGCCCGCCCAGGCTCCAGTTGGGTCGGGGAGCGCTGATCCACGGCCTGCGGCGCCCAAGGAAACCACGATCTCAGTCAATACACTTTGCAGTTATCTCGAGGGATCAAAAGTATCTGTACTACTGCTCGACGTCCGCCCCCGAAATGAGTTTATGGAGGGGCACATATTCACGCGGTCTATAGTTTGCGTTGAGCCTATTATATTACGTGAGGGGTAGGGTCTTCCATTCATTCATTCATTCATTCATTCACATTTGCAGATTTACTAACATAATTCGATGATAGCATGTCGGGGGATGATCTAGACGCTACGTTCGTCCTTGAGCCCGCCAAGGAACAGGACTTGTTCAGTAGAAGGCATGATTATGATTTTGTAGTTTACTATGACCAGTCCACCTCAAGCAGTAGCTTCCTTAGTGGATCAACAAATGATCAACATCTTATCACATTACGGAGCCTACACCTCGCAATGGATGACTATGCTTTTGGAAAACGACTCAAAAATCCACCGCTCTTGCTGATCGGGGGGCTCGACGCATGGGTAAATTTAATTGGAAAGCAAGCATTGAAGGTGGTTGATCCTGAAGCACCCACGATAACTCGTTCAGATGCAAGACACTCAGCCCCTCCCGGTAGAGGATCCGGATCCATAGAGCGATCAAGCAGCCAGCTAAACACCTATGGGGAAAACCCACCTGACAAAAGCTCAGTCCAGTCTCTAGCTCAGAGACGACAGGATCGTGATTCGCAAAGAGGATCGCTACTGCCTCCCCTAAATAGGCAAAGCTATAAGAAGAACGAGGAGCCTACACGACTCGACGCAATAGATATCGAAGAGGAGCAGCGGTGGATGGAAAGATTACAGAAGGAGTGGGAGCCCGTAACGATGAGTGTTATTTCATCTGCCGATAAAATAGATGTGAAGAAGCGGAGAAGGGGTACATCCATCGTAACGTCTAGCGATATACTACCCGTACGAACAGTGGAAGAATTCGTAAGCTCTGACCTTATACCTGCTATGCCACTACGCTTTGCTAAATTAGATCAGTTCCAACGTTATCCTGCGACCCCCCATACACAGCAATCTATGATTTCCCCATCTTTGTCCACTCCTCAGCAGGATCGCTTCCCGACATCCTTCACCAGGAGGCCAACCATCATCGATCACCCCTTTCATGGTTTTACTGACGTTCGTAATCCTGAGTTCAATCCCCCACCTTCCCCAGTCCGTCCCCCACCTGCCGTCCCTCGGAAAAGCTATAGTGGCGTGTCCGAACGCCCAGCCCCAGCCCTACCTCCACCTCCACTCCCGGCTCCTGAGAGACCCCCTAAAATTCCGGCAGTGACGAGCAAGTCACCACTCCCTCCATTCACAGGTATGGGCACAGTGAATATTGGGACCACCGGGCTTAAGAATTTAGGAAATACATGTTACATGAATGCTGTTTTGCAATGCATGAGCGGGACCATTCCTCTGTCGAGGTACTTCTTAGACGGTAGCTATAAGAGCCATGTTAGTAAAGACAATCCCTTAGGGTCTCGTGGGGTTTTGGCCGAGGCATTTGCAGCGATCGTCAGGCATCTATGGAGCGGTGATTACAGCTTCATTTCGCCCGTTACCATAAAGGTATGTTTGAGCTCCGGTATTGACGAGGGATTAAGGCTTAACTTATTGTTTCACAGGATGTGGCCGGCCGCTTGAACGAGATGTTTCGCAACAATGACCAGCAGGATGCCCAGGAGTTTCTTGAATTTCTCTTGGACGGGCTGCACGAGGATCTCAATCCCCACGCAAATCGCGGGAAATTTAGACCCCTCAAAGACGACGAGGAGCGTCGTCGGGAGAAGCTACCAGTCCAACTAGCATCTACTATAGAATGGCAACGATATACCCATCACAACTATTCGGTTGTTGTGAATTGGTTTCAGGGGCAATTGAGCAGTAAGCTTTCATGTCTGACGTGCGGGAGAACATCGACTACCTATTCTCCTTTTATGTATCTTTCTCTGCCGATACCTGCTATGAAGAGCAATAACTTCGCTCTCCGCGACTGCTTAGAAGAGTTTGTCAGAGAAGAAACGCTTGAAGGTGACGACGCTTGGCACTGTCCACAGTGCAAAAAGGCTCGGAAAGCGACAAAGAAGCTGACCATTACTCGACTCCCATACATCCTAATCATCCACCTCAAGCGTTTCACGAACAGAGGTCCCTGGAGAGACAAACTCAACACTTTTGTTGATATTCCTCTCCGCCACTTGGACCTGACAAGATATATGCCTCCACCATTAGCTAGCGACGAGATGCCACGGACGCTCCCCCCGCCAACAGCTGAGACGACTCCACCTTTCCTCTATGATCTATACGCTGTTTGTAATCACTACGGTACGATAAATGGGGGGCACTATACCGCTGTGGTTCGAAACTCGTACAAGACCGGTTGGAATTCGTTCGACGACAGCAAGGCAACCTTGGTAGAAGAGGAAAGGGTAGTGGTAAGCCTAACCCATGATTCCTAGTTTATAAAATTATTATTAACTTTGACCAGTCCCGAAACGCATATGTCCTGTTTTGGGTTCGTGGAAATGTAATGTGATGGCATCATGTCCAGATGCAATAAAGAAACCTACATGCTTTGCTCTTTACGGCGTCTGTGGAGTTCTGCCTCTTTACTCTGGCATTTTTTTCCCATATTTTTTCTCTTGCAGGGTCAGTTACATGGATTTCTCTCACTTTTTCCTCTTCTCAACCTTAAGGAGCTATCATTATTATATGTCCCCTGTCCGGTGTTTTTTTCCATTCCTTTTCAGCATCACCATACGCTTTGTCAACCCCCCTTTCCCCTTCCGGGATTCGGGGTTCCAAGCACAGTCTTATGTATATAGTATCATACGGTATATGCGTCCACGAGAGGTGTGAAGAAACCGTAGGCTCTTGGTTTCGCAAATCGCAAATCGGAGAGTTACTTGCTGAATCTGACGGGGCAGGACCGTGGGGCTGTTACTACGTGTTCGCAACAAAGAAACAACTTAGCTCCATGCTTAGGGTGAAGGCCGCGATACCGGCAAGTAATTTTAGGCACGGTTTGGACTTCGTCCGTGATGCCTGGGGTGACGGGCGTGGTAGTGGTGGGTTTGGTGAGGCCCTTGGCTGTAATTGGGGGTCTATTATTCCGTTAATATGAAGACCCCGAGAACAATGCACTGCACGATTGATGTTGACACGTGCCCAACCATCAGTTCATGACAAAGATTTTGATCCTGTAAGGGCGCCGGTACGCCAACGACCGGGTTCTCCGGCCAGGATGGCGTATTAATTCCCTTCGTCATTTTATATATGCGCAAACATGATTTGCCGCTACCTCCTATATGCTCTCTCAGAAACTCGCCCACGAGTGAGGACTCGTGATGAGAGTGTTAGCAGACCACTATATTCACCATCCTCAAATCTAATCAGATATCATTCTATCCGATTACCGAGTATTAGAAATGATCCCCGGCGAGGCGAAACCTATGAGGTGGGCCGAATGAAGAGTTTGCACGGCCGCCTACTTGGTATGATACGGTGCAAGGTGCCTAAAGGTGGGTCATCTGTGGAACGGGAATTTCGTGGCAACCGATCGGTGTCGAGCCAATATTTGCCAAGATATTAATATTATATTATTACAAGTGAAATGACACGCCTCCAGGCAGCCAGTAGTATAGTGATTGAGGTAGAAATCATTTATTTAAACTGTCTACTTTATGTACTGCAAAATTGTCTTCAAGCAAAAAAACAAAGTCTGTGCTCATCGCTTTGTTTTGTCTGTTATCACCTTGTCTTAGTCATCTACACTTTACAGTATCCCTCAGCGTGGCACTTGGTACAAGTATATTCTGGCACTAGTTTCACTCTCACCAATCTCACCAAAAATTCCACTTTTTGTCGTTTAACTCCTCTTGCCTAAGGTACTTAATTAAAAAGAAGTAGCTTTATCTCTGTGCTTTTTTTTTCCTTTAAAATTCCTTGTTGTCAACTAGTTCTGCCTGTTGTGGGGACCCGGTTCGAGCCCAGTTGCACTGCGGTGCACAGAAAGTATGGAAAGAGCTTTACCAAAGGCAGGAGCGAGAGAAAGCTTAAAGGCCAAACAGGAGTTGTGTTAAGACCAGTTTCATTGCATTCGTTTATCATTGAGGGAGAGAACTTGTTGAGAAAAGAGAAGTGAAAAGAAAGGAAAAAGAAGAGAGCAAAGAAGACAAGCGAGCCCGGCAGCCAATGACAGCCAAGACAACCTTATGACGAAGCTTCGGCGAACAACCCATGATATCTAACACCGAGCATTTGAGCAGAGGTAAGGAGTGGTATACAATACCGTATCTTAGTGCCAAAAAATTCTCCGCGAGATGCTTATCAAGCAACAAGTCCAGATCGTGCATCAACGATAGCCAAACCACCAGACCACACAGCGCATTCAACCAAGCATAATGAACCAAGATACCCAAAGCTCAAAACTGGAAATCTGGTCTCCTTTTTTCCGCTTTTTCTTTTGTGGAGGTCTACCTGGTTTTCTGATATACTCAAGTGAGTATAACATCTACTGGCCACCATTCACGTACCCCCACACACGCACTGAGGCGATCGCGGTGTGAATTATTACATCGGTAGATCTTACATCACCCAAATATAACACTTCCTAACGACAAAGCTAGCAGAGAAGATCTAGAAACCTAAACCAAATCAAGCAATAAGTAATACTAGTGCTAATATCTGCAACAAGAAATACTTATACTGCCATAGATGTAGAGTGAATATGCTTCTGGTAGTTTAGTTGAGATACCCGAGACCAGCGGTAGATGGTGTTAGTAAGGAGAATCTGAAAGTGTCAAGAGAGAAGAGGTGGAATGTTCTAACTTCCCCTAGTGTTGTTGTAATAAGTTTCTAAACGAAAAGAAGCTGGGAGTCCGAACTTGAAATTAGGGAGCTGTTGATTCTTTTCCCCAAATTCTCAATGCTCCCTATACCATTATTGAAACAAACCAGTACAGGCTGAACAAAATCCCACTCCAACCATTCAGCAATGCTGGCGCTGGTAGTAGGAAGTAGCGTGGATGAGGGAAGATGAGGTGAGTAGGAGGATTTCCATAAGTCGTGATAAATCTAAAGGAACAGCCCCATCATCAGACTCTTCATAGTCTAGCGCCTATAGTACAGAATAAAATCTCGAAGCTTACCCCCTACAGCTACTCGAGTATAGGTAGGACCCTTATTGATATATCGAAAGATGACTGTAACTTTATATTTATGTAACGGAAGCCATTTCTCTCGGATAGCATCCAGAGTTCCAGGATATCTAGCTCCACATGCAAGACGGATGGATTTTTAGACAATCTATTCCAACTATTGGTAATGCCACAATCACGCATAGGTGGATTCAATCAAGAGTGCTCATTAGAATATAACACATAATGATACAAGTACGCATTCGCGGTTTTGGCCCCTATGGGCGGTCGTGGCTCCCCACTCATGTCCTATGCCCCACCCACATTGCTATCACTCGGACATCGAACTCGCCCAACCATAAACCCCAATTTACCAATATCGCTCAACCCTATCACAGCTCTTGGAACCGAAATATCTTCCTATAAATACCCACCCCTTCCCCTCCTCTTCTTTCCTTCCTCGAGCCACCCGGGCCACCCGATAATCCCCAACACGCCAGCCCATCATCGGAGAGGTGCTGCAAATTGGAGGACCCGGAGATGCTCCCCTATCCGTTTCTCCGGCTCAAACACAATGATCGAAAGAGTCACTAGGTTGAACCAGACTTATCATGCAACCCCTGAAGGTGCCCGGGGCGGGGAAACCTGTTGATGGGGAGAATATAGGTGATTCGACATACACCCCTGGGATTTGAGGGCCTCTTTAATAGCTTAACTGTGATTATTCCTTTAAGTTAATCTATTAATCTTCGATCGCCTTGTATTTTCCTTTAGCACTTTTTTCTCTTTCTGCTACGGCATCAACGGAGTGAAAGGGGAAATTTCTTGATTCCTGTTTATGTCCTTAGCTCTTAGTTCAGCTTAGGATATTCAAAAAAAAAAAGTATCATAATATTATTCAACTTTGCTTCCTCGGTGCAAGAATCCTTAACTAGTGCAAATTGAAAGATGGCCGATGATAAGCCCATACACTCACAGAACAAAAAATCGAGGAACAAAATAAATACAGCAGCAAGTCCCCCTCTCCCCCCCCGACTTTTGCTCCACCCCGTAGATATGCAGTTCCAACGAGGACTCCCAAAATCCAGATTCAACCCTTCCTCTCCCTTCCTAAACTCCCACATTTATGCGTAACGTCAGGAGCCCTATAGCCAACAAC
>Ga0307510_10001499_pt1 | contig 25781 bp, 33 predicted proteins | sample 12_EM_MG_FD_207224 | JGI IMG/M metagenome (GOLD analysis project Ga0307510, IMG submission 207224) | Populus trichocarpa ectomycorrhiza microbial communities from riparian zone in the Pacific Northwest, United States - 12_EM | ecosystem: Host-associated > Plants > Roots > Unclassified | place... | reverse complement strand
TCTTGAAGAAGAGAAGAGATGGAATCCACAGATTTGCACTTCTCGAGTTGTTTGGCAAATGGATGATCGATTAAGTTTGTCCCCGTCTGGGTTGTGTAATCTTGCAAGGCGGAATTGTACAACAAGACGAAGGACGCGGAAGGTGAAACATTCATATCTTGAAAGGAAGAGCCGTAGGCACTGGAACAGGATGTATTCTTGGCGAGATGATGGCAGCTAGATGGCGGGACTCCGTGGTAGAGACTTATGAGCTGGGCAGGAGGGGTGTACTGCCTCATGTTTCCTTCGATAAGAGTTTCCCACGGGGGCACATGGTGTGCTTGTGAGTATTTCGAGCACAGAAGCGCTTGTGTTGGAATAGGTTATCATAGACTTGGCGCTCATGCGCACACCGCTGTGGCCGCTGACCCCTGAATTTCAGCGGCAGATAAAACCAAAGTGCACACACGAAGGTCATTGGGTTGAACACGCCGGCCAGTATAACGACCAATATGGCCAAGTCAGCAATTCCAGGCGCATATAAGACGTTTCGCAGTCCACTGTCAGATGATGGGGAATGCCGGTGCCATGGCCCATTCATGGAATCGTGGGGAAAGTGTGACTGAAAAGGTGGTTCATCGGGAGTTGCCGAGAAACCGAACATTTTGGCCGAACCCGAACTCAGCCAGGGATCCGCATTTAAGCGGTTTTACCCGCGATCGCATCGAACCTGAGGCTGATGCGCTGAGTGTTGAACGTCTATTGTCATAATATGTACCGTCGTCATATTGGCCTCATGGGTGCGACACCCTTCCGTCTTTCATTCATACCCCGGCGATTCCTCTCGTGCGACCGACAAGGACAAAATCTCAATTCACTGATCCACTAGGCAATTAGTTCTCATCCTCGCCTTGACCCTCAACCTTACCCGTTTAGTTTCCACACTTCCGGGAAGCGTTGGCACACTGAACCGCCTTCCGCTTTTCTCATCGGAGACAGGCAACTCTCTGTCAGCTCTTCCCCCCCCCCTTCTCTTCTTTTCTCCCATTATCGTTCTTCCCATCCCCAGAATCCCAGATGCAGCCACGTCCTCTTCCGACGACCCCTCGATGGACCGCTCAAGCATCGCGTCACCTCGTCCTCCACACCACCTTCTCAGTTAGAAAGGACTTTACCGTTCCAACCCGAGTGGCTTGCCATCATCAATTTGCTCTTTCACACAACTACCAAGCCCCACCTGCTGTCATTTACCGTCTCTAACATCCAATAGAAGGCCGTGGGACCGGACCATACATAGACAGGGAGTAATGCTTGATGAGTATCCAAAGGGTCCTTGACAGACAGGTATGCCACATCGTTCTCCTTATCCCTTGACACCGTCCTCATCGGGCATCCTCCCTTGATGCGCCACAGATAGCTTTTATGATTCTCAACCCTTTGATGTTTAGGCAAATCCGTTCACACCTTACACCGATCAGTGTCCGAGAACGATAACATCATGGCAGTAAACAACCTCGACTACCACATGCATGACGCATGGCAAGACCCCCGTCAATGCGGTCACCATTCGTCATTTTCGCTGATGTGTCGTCGGTCTTTTTCCTCGCCTGATATCGCTACCTAGTGGATGACAGAGAGATGCCGCGTACTGACCAGTTCCATGGGTGGGGAGTTCACGGCTTGGGACTGGTTGAGGTTCAACTTTGAAACCATCTTACGAGCATAGGATACTGCCATCCGTGCGCTGGCCTCCAACCGCACTGGCACCCACATCGCGTCCGCAGACGAATCGGGAATCATCAAATGCACAAACAACCTCACGGGATCACCCGCACATCAAGAAGCCATGCGTGGTCTCAGTTTCTCACCGAACGACGCATGATTTGCCCCAGCTAGAGACGACTCTACTGTGCGTGTCAGGTCTTTCCCCGAGGGTTGAGAGGGACATGTCCTTCCGGGTCACGGATGGGGCGTCAAATGCGTCGAGTGGCATCCGACGATGGGCCTGCTCATGTCCGACAGCAAGGACAACCTCCTCAAGTTCTTGGATCCCGCCCTGGAATCGGGCTCATGATGCTGTATGTGCCTTATATTCTGCCTAGTGACATATAACAAATACATGGACGCGATATCCTCTGGCCATTGACACAAGAAGATGATTCAAACCCTCGCATGGGCTCCACATGGGCACCTGCTCACAAGTGTATCATGTGACCAAACTGCGCACGTTCGATATTCTCCCTATGAAGGAGTGGGTCCTCCTGCGTGGCCGTAAAGTCTGGTGTGTGTCCACTTCTTCCTCTTTATGCTCTAAGAACTGACAGGTTGTCGACGCTTGTGACCTATCTTCGTATCTAGTGGCTCCGAAGGCCCTCCCCTACTGGACCTACCCTCCCCGACAGCAGCCCCGCGCCGATTATTCCAACAGCCCCACCATCCTCCATCACCGTCGGCGCTGCCACCTCACCAGCACCACAGGCCGGGCCTGCCCTCTCAGCTGCGGCCCGACAACTACCCCCTCGTGTGATGCTCTCCAAAGCACCCGACTCGATCGTCTGAGCTCTGAGCTTCCACCCGCTCGGCCACCTCCTCGTCTCCGCCTCAAATGACCAGTGTCCTGATTTCTCTCAGGTTGTTGAGATTTCACAGCAGGACGGAGAATTATCGCAGGAACTGTAGGAGCCGATGTAGGACATGCGGGTGGCGATTCAGTACCCCAGCCATGCCATGTTACCTCACGAGACGCAGCGGACAGGATAGCGCAGCTGGGGTTGCAGCATATCCCATTGAACAACTACCTCCACAGATTCGCGAGAACGGACAAGACCAACTGTCCAGCATGCGGCGACGATGAAAAAGACATAGCGCACTTCTTACTGAGCTGTCCGAAGTATGCCTACGAAAGATGGGCGCTTGCAAACAAGTAGAGAAAAGGCGGAAGGACATGACAATAGAGACGCTATTAGGAGATCCAGAGCTAGTAATACCACCAGCAAACTATATCGACGGCACCAACCGATTTAAGACCAAGCCAGGTGAGCACACATACATCTAGAACGATGCAACCACGCGAGAAATGGCATTCCAGATAATCCCGAAGCGATGCCGTGCATCACCAGCGCGTACACATACACCACTCCCCTTGTAACGTCAAAGCACGTGCCACACACCGCAAATGCTGCCAACAAAACCCGAGTGTCAGGACGACACACGGGCTGCCCACGCGAGCACCGACTCCACACGCGTCCAAACTGGTAGTCGCTTCCAGCCTCCCACACATTTCAGATTGGCATCCTGGCGCGCTATTACCGCGCTCGTCTTTAACACCGCAGTAGACGCTACACAACGATAACACTGTTATGGGGGAAGAAACCTTAGTTACAACACACCATTCCGCACTCTACTACCGTCACCATGTACATCCTTGAGGTGCCACATGGGGTTCTGTATCCCGAGGCGCACATAAATCGATTCAAAAAAAAAACGGGGGGGGATCAGCCAACGACGCTTGAGCGACCCCGCGTCTTTGGCAGAAAACCTAGGACAGAAGGAGAACTGGGTCGTGAAAGAGAAAATATGGGGCGTAAGGGAGCGTGGATGAAGAAGAGCAAGGCTCGCGAGAACGAGAATAGAAAGGGCGCACGACAGGGAAAGACAAATTCGAGCTCCGAGATCTGGGCGTGCTTGTTTCCGAGACTACGGCACATGCCGGCCTTACAGCGTGGGGTGGAAGGGAACAAAAAACGGGTGTCAGCCACCAAACGCGGGGTTGTTCTGGTTCAACTCTCTGAGCCACAAGGTTACTGGTTGTCCAACGACATCATAGAGGCTCGGGTACGGAACTTAGATCATCTTTGTAGTACTTCGAGTCGATGTTTTTCTTTCGTAGTGCTATTGGCTAGCCGCTCAGATCTTCTGTATGATCATAGAAATCTTTGGTTGTCACAGAACAAATGATCCAATTAAGCAGTCATATACAAGTATTCCCATGAAGTGCGTGTAATTGCTAGGTTATTCTAAGATATGATATAAAGTCCGCAAATATGCATCGTCAGGTCGTATAAATGAATGTCGAAATGTCGTCATGAAGTAATAAGTCCCACAAATAAATTAGTCTGTTATCATCGTGGATGCAAGACAATGACTCCGGACTGGAGTTTACGACTCCTCATGAGCGAGACGCGCAGCGCGGGCAGCACGGGAGCCATTCTGCTGCCCGGACCGTGGTGTCCAGTGGGACGACTCCGATGTCGTCGAGGTCGTCGGAGGGGATGGTGGTGTCAAGGGTGTCTTCCTGGCATTCTCCTGGAATTCAACAAGCTTGCCACTTTGTCCAGGGTTGATCGCGAAAACCATGCCCTTTTGACAATGGCCGGTTTGCTGGCAGTAGAACCACACCGGGTTCGTGTCTTTAACAGTGTATTGTGCCCGCGGGAAGGGCTCCTTGTTTTCTGCCACTGGCATACTGACAGAACGAATCAATACGCGAGCTGGACGAAACGGCGAATGAGAGACTTACAATCCAGTGTCGAATCCGCCAGCAAGAGGCGAACAAGGGGTCTCGAGCGTGGACTGTGTGACGGTGTGGTTCTTCTGCTTGAAGACGAACGTGATGATCTCGCCGGGGTAGGCCGTCTAGTGATGATGGTTTGTCCAGAAGCTCACGACAAGAAATTGTATGGGGGACTTACCACGAAGGAAGGGTTGTACTGAATGAGTCCATCGGGACCACCCGCTACTACTTCGATCTCGGCAGCGTTTGCGGGCAGAGCGGCCAGAAGGCCGAGGAAGGTGGAGAGCGTGAAGAGTTTAGTGAACATCACTGGTGTGTGGTAAATGTGCAGCTCGCGTCGAGGAAATGGGCTGATAGGTAAGAGAAATTGAAAGGGAGGAGAGTGGTTGATGAGGCATCAGTGGCCGCTCCGATGGCCTTTATATCGCAATGCGACCCGACCCTGAGTGAGCGCGTTTCAGTTTAGGAGGACATAGAATCGACAAGCACATGATGAGAGCAGATGAGGCGCAAGCGGTCCAGCAATCCTGTTCCAATGCGGTGTACTCGTTTGTAAGTCCGTCAAGAGTCTAAAGAGTGCGCTCCGGCACAGCCTCCGGTTACTTGATAAAGAAGGGTGGTGAAACAATGCGGCGTACTCCGGGCTTGTCGGTTCGGGCTGGAGGCAACATGACAAGTCGGCTCAAGATAGCTCTTCAGGCAAATTCGGAGATGTGATAGCAGAGGAGAGAGAGAAGCGCCTGAGGATTTACAGTAATGTCTCCCATTCGGTTGCATCTGGAAAATTCCATAAACCTTAACCTTTAATAACCGCTTATTGTGAGCTTCTAAGTCGTGCTAAGTAGAGAAGCATCAAGGGGTTTTTTTGCCACCTGTATACTCTACCAAAGTAGCTGCTTGAATACTAGAGGGAAAGTAAAACGGATGTTGTGAACGTTTTGCACTGCTCTACGGTTGTGGATGCACAGCAACAGCGTGGGCGGTGCACGTGCTCGGCCGTGGGTTAAGCCTACTCGATTTAGCAACCACTGTGGTCACATGGTTTTGCTCCCGTGCCGCGAAGCCCGAGCCATCACTGCAGGAACCTCATAGACTCCGATGATCGACGCTGCACAGCTGGCGCGAGTTTCCCTTCTTCTGCGCTAAAAATTACGCCATTTGCCGTAGAAATCTCGGTCTTCTCAGGAATTGCATGGTAAGACACACTGTAGAAAACGTAAAAGCTGACCGATTCTTTTCGGGCAGTGTTCGGGCACGCGTTAAAGACCGGGGCGCGTGTGGGCTGGACGCAGGATGGACGCAGGAACAAACCAAGACCTACGGTGTTTGAAGAGGGCCTACGAATCAAGAAATGACTGAGGCGTGGTGAATGCGCCACAACCTCCAGCTACAACCGATGTCTCTGATCCGGGTGTCGCCGCCCACTCTGAATTGCAGTTCTCTTGATCCGCTCTGCTCCGCGCGCTCAGCACCTATGCTATGAGACATCACGGCATCCTCGGGAAAACTTAGTACGACTTATCGGTCTGCTAAACTCCTAATAAGCAGTTATTAAGAGTTAAGTTTTGTGGGATTTTCCTGATGCGCCCAGTGGAGAAATTAAATCCTCGGGTTATTCTCTCTCTCCTCCTCGATCGCATCTTCTGGGGATCTCTCTCACAATTTGAATACCAATGATTAGATTCAAATTATCATGTTGCCTCCAGCCCGAACTGACAAGGCCGGAGTACGCCGTATTATTTCACCTGACTCTTTATAACGTAACCGGAGGCAGTGCCTTAGCGCACGATTGCAGACCCTTCTAGCGAGCACACCGCCACGGGACAGGATTACTGGACCCCTTGCGCCTCGTTCGATTGTCTTGCGCGCTCTCATCATGTGCTTGACGACACTCTGTCATCCTAAGTTGAAACCAGCTCACTCGGGTCGCATCGCGATATAAAGGCCATCGGAGCGGACACTTATGCTTCATCAAACAGTCCTCCCTTTCAACTTCTCTTACCTATCAGCTCCTTTTCTCGACGCCAGCTGCACATTTACGACACATTAGCAATGTTCACTAAACTCTTCACGCTCTCCACTTTCCTTGGCCTTCTGGCCGCCCTGCCTGCAAACGCTGCCGAGATCGAAGTAGTGGCGGGTGGTCCCGACGGACTTATTCAGTACAACCCCTCTTTCGTGGTAAGTCGCCCATACAATTTCTCGTCGTGAGCTTCTGGACGAGCCATCATCACTAGACGGCCTACCCCGGCGATATCATCACGTTCATCTTCAAGCAGAAGAACCACACCGTGACGCAGTCCACCCTCGAGACCCCTTGTTCGCCTCTTGCTGGCGGATTCGACACTGGATTGTAAGTCTCTCGTTCGCCGTCGCGCCCAGCTCGAGTTCTGATTCGTTCTGTCAGCATGCCAGTGGCAGAAAACAAGGAGCCCTTCCCGCGGGCACAATACACTGTTAAAGACACGAACCCGGTGTGGTTCTACTGCCAGCAGACTGGCCATTGTCAAAAGGGCATGGTTTTCGCTATCAACCCTGGACAAAGTGGCAAGCTCGTTGAATTCCAGGAGAATGCCAGGAAGACACCCTTGACACCACCATCCCCTCCGACGACTTCGACGACATCGGAGTCTTCCCACTGGACACCACGGTCCGGGCAGCAGAACGGCTCCCGCGCTCCCCGCGCTGCGCGTCTCGCTCATGAGGAGTCGTAAACTCCGAAAGGAGTGTTTCTCTTCCACCTACGATCATGACGAACTAATTTATTTGTGGGACTCATATACTTCATGATGACTTCTTCGACATTCATTCATACGACCTGACAATGCATATTTGCGGACTTTATATATACCATATCTTAGAATAAATTAACAATTACGCGTACTTCATGGGAATACTTGTATATGATTGCTTAATTGGATCATTCGCGCTGCGACAACCAAAGATTTCTATGATCGTGCAGAAGATCCGAGCGACTAGCTAATACCACCACGGAAGAAAAAAATCGACGCGGAGTACTACAAAGATGATCTAAGTTCCGTACCCGAGAGCCTTTATGATCTTTTTGGCCAACCAGTGATCCAGTGGCTCAGAGAGCTGAATGTACCAGAACAATCCCGCACCGTTTGGTAGTGGCTGACATACGCGTTTTGCTCCCTTCCACCCAACGTCGTAAGGCCGGCATGTACTGTAGTCTCGGGAACAAGCACCGCGAGCCCTGCCATAGATCTCTGAGCTCGAATTCGCCTTTTCCTCTCGGGCGCGTTTCTGCCACATTTAGCCTGTCATCCCTCCTCTCTATTCTCGTTCTCACAAGCCTTGCTCTTCTTTGTCCACCCTCGTACTCTTACGCTCGATCTGTTCTCCCTCACGACCCAGTCTCTTCTTCTGCTATGCCCCAGGTTTCCTGCCGAAGACACGCGGAGCGCTCAAGCGTCGTTGGCTAACCCCACTGGTGCGCACCGCCTCGAGAAGCCCGTCGTCCCACGTTGCGCGCATCGCATGCGGCCCGCTGCAAAGTCATGCCTCAGCCTAGGTGGCTAGTCCATGGTTGTGTGAGATGGTTCTCGCTGAGCCGCGTGAACGATACTGGGCAAGACAAGATGGGTCTAAACGCAAAAAAAGTGACCAACAGTCGAAAGAGTAACATATAGCCCATGGGATTTGCTTGTTCGGCGAATACGCAATTATTTTTGCTTGCTTTGCTGTCGGGGTTTGCTGGTCGCAGGTGACATGGAAAGTCCTCAATGAACAGGACACCGGTGTGCTTGCAGGAGTAGTACTTTCCCGAGAAGGCCGCGATGTCTCATAGCATATGTGCTGAGCCCGTGGAGCAGAGCGGATTAAGAGAACTGCCAGCGCAATTGAGTGGCGCATTCACCATGTGCCTCAGCCATTCCTTGATTCGTAGGCCCTCTTCAAACACCGCAGGTACTGGTTTGTGCCCTGAGTTCCCGAGTCTAACCCACACGCGTACCCGGAGACTGCCCGAGCACAATCAGTCAGCTTTTCATCTTTGACGTTTTCTACAATGTGTCTTGCTGTCCAATTCCCGAGAAGACCGAAATTTCTACAGGAGATGGCGTAATTTTCTAGTGCAGAAGAAGGGATGCTTGCGCCAGCTGTGCAGCGTCGATCACCGGAGTCTAAGGATCCTGCCTCGCGGGAGCGAAACCATGTGGCCGGCCACAGTAGTTGCTAAATCGAGTAGGCTTTACCCACACGCACCGCGATCAAAATCAAAATCAAAATGGCGGTGCATACACAACCCTAGAGCAGTGCAAAACGTTCACAACGTCCATTTCGATCCTTACCTTGCCTCCATTATTCAAGCAGTTACTTTGGGTAGGGTGTACAAGCGGCATTAAAAAAAAAACACCTTGCCTCCACTTAGCATAACTTATCGGTCTGATTATACTCTGATAAGCTCATAATAGGCGGTTATTGAGGGTTAAGTTTTATGGAATTTTCCTGACCTACTCTCTCTCTGCTATAACATCTTTGCATTTGCCTGAAGAGCTATCTCGGAATTCGAATGCCAATGGACTCAAATTAGAGTGGAATTATCATGTTGCCTCCAGCCGAACCGACAAGCCCGGGGCACGCCGCATTGTTTCACCATGCTCTTTATCAAGTAACCGGAGGCGGTGCCTGAGCGCACTCTTTGCAGACTCTTGACGGACCTACAGCGACACCGCCTTAGAACTGGATTCCTGGACCGCTTGTGCCTCATCTACTCTTATCGTGTGTTTGTCGATTCTATGCCATCCTAAATTGAAATCCGCTCACTCGGGTCCCATTGCGATATAAAGGTCATCGGAGCGGCCACTGATGCCTCATCAACCACTCCTCCGTTTCAATTTCTCTTACCTATCAGCTCCTTTCCTCGACGCCAGCTGCACATTTACCATACACTAGCGATGTTCTCTCAACTATTCACGCTTTCCACCTTGCTCGGCCTTCTGGCGGCACTGCCCACAAACGCTGCCGAGATCGAAGTAGTGGCGGGTGGTCCCGATGGACTCATCCAGTACAACCCTTCCTTCGTGGTAAGTCACCCATACAATTTCTTATCGTGAGCTTCTGGACAAACCATCATCACTAGACGGCCTACCCCGGCGATATCATCACGTTCGTCTTCAAGCAGAAGAACCACACCGTCACACAGTCCACGCTCGAGACCCCTTGTTCGCCTCTTGCTGGCGGATTCGACACTGGATTGTAAGTCTCTCATTCTCCGTTTCGTCCAGCTTGCGTATTGATTCGTTCTGTCAGTATGCCAGTGGCGGAAAACAAGGAGCCCTTCCCGCGGGCACAATACACTGTGAAAGACACGAACCCGGTGTGGTTCTACTGCCAGCAAACCGGCCATTGCCAAAAGGGCATGGTTTTCGCGATCAACCCTGGACAAAGTGGCAAGCTTGTTGAATTCCAGGAGAATGCCAGGAAAACGCCCTTGACACCACCTTCCCCTCCGACCACTTCGACGACATCGGAGTCGTCCCACTGGACTCCACGGTCCGGGCAGCAGAATGGCTCCCGTGCTCCCCGCGCTGCGCGTCTCGGTCGTGAGGAGTCGTAAACTCCGACTAGGGGTCTTTTTTCTTCCATCTACGATCATGACGGGCTAATTTATTTGTGGGACTCATTACTTTATGACGACTTTGCGACATTCGTTTATACGACCTGACGATGCATATTTGCGGACTTTATATCATATTCTAGCATAAATCAGCAGTTACACGTACTTCGCATTATACACGACTGTGCTTAATTGTATCATTCGCACTATTTGGCCCAAAAACGGAACGGAAACTGCTCGAGGAGCGCGACACGCTCACTTCTAAGGTCCAATCGCTTTACCCTTCTTCGTCAGTCCCCTGTGTGTGGCTGCTAGTGGACTAGTCATCATCATCAACCATTTCCAGTGGTGTTCCGATGTCATCATACGACAATCTTCCCTTCCTCCATCCGACAACGAATGATCTCTATGATCGTGCAAACGATCTGAGCCACCAGCTAATGGCATCACGAAAGAAAAACGTCAACTCGGAGGACTACGAAGATGATTTAAGTTCCGTACTCGGGAGACTGTATGATCCCGTGAGCCGACAAGTGATCCAGCGGCTCAGAGGGTTAAATGTACCAGAATAATCCGGGTCCGCATCGTTCGCCCTCTCTTACCCTTCCAACAGACAGGTTATGGCATCAGTCTGTGGTTTTACTGGAATTGCTTATATCGTAGGTGTTCATTGAATCGCACTATTCGAGGGGACAGACGTTTGGACACTCTCGCGTATATTGGAAGCCGCCATGAGTCATGGTTGGTATCGGCGTTGTACTCGCATTTTTCCCAGTCTCTCCACTGTCCTGTGAGGTGGGCATGCGCACACGCCGTAGCCTCGGGGCAGGAGATGCCAGCGGTGTCGTGCGTGGACTTGGAGAAGATGAGAGCGAGCCAGCACGCGAGGTTCGCGCCCCACTCGCGGCAAGGGTCCGCGCAGGTGCCACGACTGATGCTGATGCTGGAGTGAGGGAGGACTCAGGCGGAGACGCGAGCTCCGCAATATGGGCCGACACAGGCGGCGGCCAGCCCGCCCTGCCAGTGCGCTCTTAAATTCGTCTGCGCGTGTGAAAGGAGCAGATAATTAGTAGTAGTTTTTGAAAGTAGAGACGAACACACACTCCAGTCGCCTGCGTCGGCATTAACGCCCATCAAGTCTCCACCCCACCGCACCTCTGCTGCCAGCCCTCCAAGCAAAGTGTCTGGAATAGAGGTCTTGTGGTCACCCAGCTGCATGCCTTTAGGTTTGCTGCCACCGGGTACGGGCGGTGCCGACGATCGGCTGCTAATTGGAGGTCTTGTCTGGTTTGGCACTGGCAGCGGTAGGGCTCAGGCAAGTGTAATCGCGGCTTGCATATCGGTGGGCGGAAACTGGTGGGGAGATGTGAGGGAGGGCGAAGTACGAAGATGAGACTCCGTGCCCTTTTGCCAATCGAAGATATTGCCCAGCCTTCCAGGGCGCCAGCCGCCCCTGCAGCAGAGCCGACAAGTGTTGATCCACCACCGTTTGGTGTGTGGAATCCAAAGTTGGAGATTCCCTTGTCTGCGGGGGTAGAATCGGGCTGTGGTCCGCCTGATCGAACGCAGCAAATGACGGCGAACCAACTTGGCAGCGTGCTCCTCGAGTATTTGGACGAACACTGCCACAGCCCGAAATACCTGGTCCAGTACAGCTCTACTCGCGATCAGAAAGAGACAACAGCGAAGGGATCAAATGCTTACCTTTCCTTGTCCACCAACGCGCCTGCCGCCACCAGTCCTACAACTTTTTCTTGCAAGCTCTTTTGTATCGAACGAGTTTGTGCACGCCATGCAGGCCATGAGAACGGCCACTCGTACCGGCGGAAATTTAATTATCCTTCAATACTTTGGCAGCACCGAGGACCTTACGTCGTGTGTTGTGCCCGAGAGTTGGGCCCAGTTGACCAATGAGAATGATCGAGTTGGTGCGAATCGGGGCTTCAGGATAATATCGAAGGCGTGCAAGATGACGATGTAGATCATCGTTCAGGATACGGTCGGTAAAGTAGCGGGTGGGTGTTGGTTGGTGAATATGGTGAGAGGGGCGCATCTTTCGTCTCGCGGATAACCCGGGCCGTACCTGTGAAGCCAGTTTGCCACGTGCGGCCAAACCGTCGTGACCGCGATCGTACACGTTTCATACATTTCTCCGTCTTCCAAAAGGCCAAGAAGACCATCCTCTTAGATTAATCGGACGTCTGCATGTGCTCGGGCTGTTCCTGCCACCCCTTTCGCTCCTTCCCCGCTCACTTCCACTAGTATGTCTTCCCGCAGAACCGACCTGATGTTGGGACCAAGATTCCAGAGACGCGACTTCGGGATTCTCCAGCTCGCCGTGCCTGACCTTGAATCCGTTGAGAAAATCGATCCCAACGTAACACCTCTGTTGTCCAGATTCCTTCCTCTGGGGACTTGAACCCGTATTGACGATCATGCTCAACATTTACCGCCTCGTCTTGTAAGCGTGGATGGTATGCATACCCCTGCTTCGCCAACTCTCGTTTCCTTCCGAGGACACGGACTCTATAACACACCTATATATCGACTCGGTCCCAACCGGTGACCCGAGAGCAAAAATCCAGTAAATGGACGGCAGCTGCGGTGAGAACAAACAAGGAGGAGAGGAAATGGGGGAGAGCAAGAAGGAACGAACGTGCACGCGAAATACCCCGAACGAAAGACGAAAACTCCTTATTGTTCGATTGTTGGTTAGTTTTCCTCTACAGTGAGGAGGTGAGCTTATATACATGTCAGTACCTATGGGCGTCTTGGTTGAGGCTATGAGTACTGAATAAAGGCAATGGGAGGAGCATAACAATGGAAGGGACTACGGAACGAGGAAGTGTGATGCCTGTAAGGCTTCTTACATCGGCACCCATGTCGTCGTGGGCAAATAGTCCACTTCGCGCGTGGTACGTTTCACCTGCACAATTTTTGGCGGTTCTGCCATAGAAAAACCCAGAGCAGGATTTCTTGCCTTGCACGCTAACGTCGGCCAACATTCCCACTGTTTGCCAGCCCTAAACTCACTTTTCTTTTTTTTTTACCACAGCACCTTACATTCGGAAGGAGGTGTCATTGAGAGGAAGGAGAGGAAAACAAACCATTAAGTGCGTCTTGGTGATACCGTCCCCCTAGTACCAATACTTACCTTTTTCCTCATCTGTTCGTCGTCCTACGATTTCCATCTGCCCAGTCATGTCACTCATCGATTCTACGGTTTTGACATCTTCCGCCTCAATCCCGAGACTGCGATCGCACCCAGTCTGCGAACCGTTCCCTCTATCTTCCCAGGACCAAGAAGTCCACTTATGACCTATCGGACGTCTCTTATTCCCTTGTCACTTTCGCCCTGTTCACCTCGTGATGTCCCGTAGGTGACAACTCCGGTTCATTATCTCTGCGCACGGAACGACATGGACGATTGTGATCGTTGGATACTGGGGCCGATGCCAAAGCATCAAGACCCCAGAAACCCGACCCTTTGGTTCCCGGGCTCGCCATACGGGAACCAGTTCAAGTATTAGACTATCTACCATCTAAACCCTTCTGTCCACCATTTCGCCCAGCGTCGATGAGCACCGTAATCCAGCTCAATGGTTTACACCCCGGGACTGCGAGCATGGATGCGGTCCAACCGCCCGCTTCCTCCACCTACCCTGCCTTCCCGGAGAATGACCATCGCATCCCCATTTATTCCAGCCATTACGCGAACTTGATTCCAACCGTCGGTCCGAACAGGATATTCGGCAAGTTGCTTAAGGAGGATGGCCAGCTGTCACCTCCATCGCCATCACAGCTAGATACTTCTTCGCGCGTCAACTGGACAATCGTTGGCGGCTCCGCCTATTGAAACACAAACGCGGAGTGCGCCAACCCTGGGATACATTGTGGACCATTATTTTTCCTACTCACATTTACGATAATTAGCTCTTGTCATCCACGTTTCATGCAGCCCTTCCAAACACTCACCTCGAGGTCGACCTCATAGCTATGCTGGTTTCTTCGCAAATTGAACAAGGGATAGGATTAGGGACTTTAGTAGGGCAATGTGATCGGATACATGAATTATTATGGCCTGTCGGACGACAGTTATTGGCACGACCAGAGGAAAGCGTGGCGGTGTTCAGCTTAGTTCGGAGTTAGTAGAAGACGAGAACCCGAGCAACCAAACCGGCAGTGGACCGTCAGCCCAGCATGATTACACACTGTAAAGTCCAAACATGATGAATTTCAGCATTTTCATGTGCAACAGCTGAATTTCGTGCATTTTATGTGTGAAATACTAGAGTCTAATTTCTCAGCAAAAAGTTAGTGAAATTTTACAATGATATTTGACTAAAAATCACACAAACTCCTCTGTGAAGTCCAAACATTATGAATTTCATGCATTTTATGTGTGAAATATTTAGTCTTATTTTCTTAGCAAAAAGTTAGTGAAATTTTATGATGATATTCAACTAAAAATCACAAAGTCAGACAAGTTGAAAGTCCTATGAATCAAGTACTGAAAATCTTCTGAAAATAGACTGAGTTGTGGTATATGATATATGGGATTCTACATGAGCATGTTGTTGTTGCCTGTGCATCACCGTCGCCGCCACCATTGCCCATGCATCACCATTGTCACCACCGTTGCCCACGCATCACCATCGTCACTGCTGTTGCCTGCGTGTCACTGTTGCCGCCACCGTTGTTGCTGTCATTGCCACCTGTGCATCAACATTGCTGAGGAAGGCCCCTGCTATTGCCTGAATACCTGATTGCACCACAGAAAGGCCTGCTGTGTGGCACAAAGTCAGCACATGTTTCAAACAAAAAAAAAAAGAAAGGACTTACTACTTGGTCCAACAAGTGGATTGCAAGGCCAAGAAAGGCAACCTCTGCCAAGGCCGACACGATACCCACCAACGCACATTGTGTGCAGGTGGACCCATTGCCAATGCTGGTGAAGAAGTTGTGCATGGAGATCGTGACCACCTCGTTTGCCCTTATAAATGTCAACACTACCAAAATGAAAGAAAATGAAGATGCACCTGGCAGCCTCCTCGACTGCAAGCTGGTGCATCTGCTCCACCAAGTCAAGTGTGACTTGAATGGCATTAGCTTGCACCCAGGCAAGTGTCCATGTCACGATGATGCAGGCTAGGCATCAGCCATATTGGATGGCCTGGGTTGTGGCTTTGAAAAAAAATTGGCAAGAGGGAGAGGGCATAGTGAGTAGTGTGGTGAGTAGGATGAGGAGTGAGGGTGGTGTTGTTCGAAATGCTGGTGCGCAAGCGCTCAATGTGCATGACAACAACACACAACAGTACCAAACAATGAACAACGAACACAGGCAAAACCCACAGTGCGACTCTCCAAGCAAGTGTGTTCGAGGAAACGCATTCGTTTGGTGATGTCACCACTGACTACTCCACCTCAGTAAATACTGCATGCGCCAGCAGACCACTGTGGTCGACCAACCCCCATTCTCCGCGGTCTTCAATGCGGCCAACAATGCACTGGATGGATTTGATGTCGGCGGGGTCCAGGCACCCAGTCTCCTTGTAACACAGAATTGGCGGCAACCCATCCACATTGGGGAAAATAGTCTTAACTTGCCAAATAACAGCCAGGCAAATGTTTTCAGCCTTCTCCATTTTAAGTTCATTGCTTTGGGGAATGGGGATGACAACGATGTACAGAAGTTGCCCAAAGAACATTTCTAACTTGAATTCTTCAGGAAGGTTTTGGTGTCACTGGTTTTGATCAACGAGTTGCTCATACTATTGGGCAAAGTTAGAAACAAATTATTTTCCAAGAATATTTGACAATTAGTTCACGCACACAGATGAAAGATGCATCGCGGCCATCCATGTGTTTGGAAACAATTTCATGCACGTGCATGATGTCCCCACCTTCAAGGCGACGCAGTTTGCCCCACTGCTCAATGTTGTCCAGAAGAAATTTCCTGGCAACCCTTCTCCTGACACTGAACTGGGTCACCAGGCCATTCGTGAGGACCTTGCACATGGTATCACCAAGGGGACCCACAACCTTTGGAGCCACAAGTTTGTATTGTGGGTCTGCGGCGAATTGTCTTTAGATTAGGGTAAAGGTACTGGGACATGACTTACAATCTTCAAGCCTTTTCGTTTGCAAAGAGGGGTGCTTAGGAGGCTTTCCAAGCTGCTCATCAGTAAGATTGTACAAAATCTTGACTTGCTAGAGCTGTGATAGATCAGTGAGGTATTGGCTCATGTTCGCATATGGGTTTCGCTGACTGTGGATGCTGCATTGGAAGTACCCACATTGCCTCTCGATGGGGAAAGCCCATGTTGTCCAGCATGGTCCCATCCATCTGATTTGGTCAGAAATGTGGAGCAGGGTGTGTATTGTAAGTGGGCACACTGGAAGTCATTTGGATTTGTGCTGGTAGTAGAGGCTGGATGCATGGATCAAACCTGCCTTCGAATTTTCGGAAACGGAAGGGGGAACGCACCGTTCATAATCTACCACCCATTTACGGATTCCCGACTCAATTTCATCGATCTCTTCCTCACTGATCTTGAACTGGAGACACAGATTAAGGATTCTAACAAGGGAGCAGAAATGCTTGTAGTAGTGCTCATCAGGAAAGCGACATTGAAGCATGGTGGGGGCAATGAACAGAGACCACATAGACCATGTTGAGGACGTGAAATATGAACTATCCTTTGCTGGGTTAGGTATGGATGCACCAAACAACGAAGGTATCATCTTTGTGGCATTTGCGGAGGTAGCACCAACGACCTGCCAAATATTTGGAGCCAGGACATATGGCTGACCCTCATCCATTCCCTTATAGTTGCCAGACCAGAAGAGGACAAGGTTTGGGATGAGATTTTCCCAGATCAAATGCATGAAATTGTATGGAAATGACTGGGGAAACCTCAGGGACCCGAGGGCACTGAGAAGAGGGACTCCTTTGATGCCATACGCCTCTGAAAGCTCCTCTTGCCGTATTTCTGTGGGCGTGGACACCACTGATTTGGCCTGCACTATAAAGGAATCATGCGAGTGCAGTGGTAACCTCTCCGGATGATACTCGATGACATCCGTTGGCTTGGGATGATCACGGCGGGACAGCAGCACGTAGAGTGTTCTGTTTCATAAGTCTGGGATGCCAATACCTTGGATCTCACACATTTGACAGTGTAAGTAGATATGGTGTCTACGTGTTGAGTTCGAGGATAATCCCCAGGTGTGAGATGAAGGGGTGAGAGAGGGCCGCGATCCCGGAGGACCAAGAATGCGTGAGGGAAATTGTAATGAGCGTGAGCAGGAGGCAGAGGGAAGGGGGAAAAGTGGGCCTATATTTGCATGGTGCTCCTTGGGTACTTTTTCTCCCGGTGCTGCATGCAGATTATATAGTTTTGTAGCTACTTACATTCTAGGCTACGACGTGTACTTAACAACAAGAAAAATGCTGACAGGTGAGAATGGAGAGGGCAGCAACGCGCACGCGCTGCCCTGTGGCGTTGGAGGTGTTGGGCGGAGTCTTCGGATGTGTTGGAAATGAGGAAAATAGGCCAGTTGCAAGGCCAGCACACACGCAGGCCTTACAACAGGGACGCAAGCCGTTGTGTCCCTTCATGTGCATGAGCATGGAAACAGCGGGAATGTCACCAAAGCCAGCGATGACATAGGCATGGAGGGCGAAGAGGCTTCTCAAGAGGGAGTTATATGCAGACACACCGTCTGCAAGCTCAAGCAGTTCTTGTGTGAGTGGATAGATGAAGGAGTCTGTGTCCCATGGCTTTTTTGGACTGGGTATGATACCAGCACACAGAATGTTGTCCTTTTGGAAGCGTTGGTCTGGAGGGATATTATAATTGAAAAGGAGGAGGATCCACATGGTATGCTTCCACTTCTTGAATGGAGTGAAACCGTCGGTGGCAAAGCTGAGTGCAATATCATGATGATCCAAGAAGTAATTATGGGCTAACATTTGGTCTCCAGCAACAACATGCTCTCCAAGAAGCAAGTGATAATGGAGCCCATTGAAAATATCTGTTGTTGTCCCGGGCATGCAAGTCGACATCTTTGCATGTTCATTGGCACGGTACTGGAGATAAGTGGTGTAGGTGCAATTCGACATTAATGCATAGAGACAAGGGATAAGGGGCATATATGAGAATGTGTGCCTCACTCGGCCAGACTTGTTCAGACGCGACATTTTGCACTTCGGACATTTGTCAAGGTCAGCATATTTACCAGTATAGCATATGCACGAATTGACGCAACATGCAAATACTACAGGCCCAAAGCGGGAGAGAGACTGGACATGGGATCGCATCCTGGCAAGATTCTCCATGCCTGTCTTGGAAAAGGTATAGCACATTTCATTGAAGGCCAAGGCGGTTAGATTGTTCCTGATCATCATCGCAAATGGACACAGGATATCCAGATCATGGTCTGAGATGGAAGACTGGCCTGAACACAAAAATGCTGGTGAGTCACTGAGTATCCAATAAAGAATGTGCAAACTTACCAAATTCCTCTGCCTCCACGATGAACTTTTCAGTCAAAATATCCCAAAGCGAGACAATGCCCTTGTGTGGATCCACTTCACCTTCCACATCAACATCCTCTTCATTCCAGAAGTCACCAGTTCCGGGATCAATTGAGTTGGCATCAACCGCATCCTCCTCAGGAGCGTCTTTAGGATCCCCATCATTGTTTTCATCAGGATTTCGATGTGTCCAAGCATGAAGATCCAGAAGGACATTATTGGCAAAGCGATGGGGTGGTACAGTATGTGCATCCTCTGGCGGCTGGGGTAGATCCAAGTCTGCTGGTGGATCAAGGAATGGCAGGGGGAGATTGGAGTCAAACGATGGTGCATGCAATTGAGGACGGCCACTAGAGGAAGGGCTGGCATCAGCCTGATGGGTGATGCAACGCCACTTGGGAGGTGGAAGAGATTCATGCTGCACTATAGGGGCTTGAGCTTGAGCTTTGACTTTGGCTTGAGCTTGGGCTTCAGTGGCTTTTTTTTTGTGACACTGTAACGACGGGATACGTGCTGGGCTCGGAATGCCCCAAACCCGACCATCACCCAACTCGACTGACGCCACAGGGCAGTGCCCGCTGCTGTCATTCCTTTTCCTTGTCACCCTCTTTTCTGTAGTCATGGACAGTTAGCTAGACTGTAAGTAGATAGTTCCAATATATATAAAAACCCGCGCGCAGCACCGTGAGCAAGAAGGCAAGTAGTGCCTCAGCCGTGCCCCAGTTTGCGTTGTGCTTTCCCCCCTTCTGTTCGCGTTTTGCTATCATTGAAGCAGCTCACGCGGAGCCAGCACACACACACACACACACACACTCTCTCTCTCTTTCCCTTCCTTTCCTTTCCCTTTTCTGCAGCGGTAGAGCGACTAACAATCGCGGCCCGCTTTACCTTCGCTCCATTGCATGATCTCGGATCGATGTGCATTGGTTCTATCCGCTATCTCGCCTTCCTATTCCCCGAACTCACGCGTGGACCATTCGTCCATCGTACAAATTGGCTGCCCCAGTGAGGCAGTGAGCCTTTTCAGGTTCGCTGTCTTGCTTTTTATTCCCATTTGTTTTCAGTTTAGATTCCCTTGCCTTTGGCAATCCTACACGCTCACTCAGCACCAATATCGGGCCTCCCACCACGTTTCACCTGAAGCATCCAGCCTCCACCGCACGAAGAATCCGTCATACCAAGCTACCATTCCACCATGTCCGACGACGAAATATCCATTTGGCTTCACTGCAACATGCAGGATCTTCAAGACCTTATCGACTGGTCATCAAAGCGGTTCATCAGAGACGAAGTCAATATGGCCAAATACTTCAAAGATTTCTGGTCCCTAACCTGCTCCCTCCTTTACTTCGACTACTTGTCCGAGAGCAAGTGCCACAAGCTCTTTTTGCAAGGCTTTCACCCCAAGGACCATGCCAAGATTACCCCCGACTTAGAACGGCAATTCCAGGACATCATGTGAATGATGAAAAACGCGCTACTGCAGTATTCACTCGACGACCTTCTAGCCCTACCGACATCATCGTCTTCCGCTGACGCATCCTTGCCACTGCTGCCGTCACCGCCGCCTTCGCCAATGCAATCCATGTCCTCGCCACCGTCATCGCCGCCACCGTCCACGCCTCCAGTCTATGAACCCCCGCCACCTCTGCCTTCGTCAATCGCCGCCGCATCGCCATTGCAACCCGAAATCACCGAAGCCACCGAAGCTAAATCGAATAGCCGCCAAACGCAAGAACAAACCGACATCACAAGCATAAGAAATGGCGATGTGAGCCCGATCAAGAAGCCAGAGCCAGCGCGAGTCCCCAGCAACAACCACAACCCCGACAGCATCGAAGACAATCCAACGCGCGACGGTGGCAACATCATCGGCATCACCGACATCATCAACCGCAACAGCAACCGCAGCCGCAATACCCACCCCCTCAAGCCCAGCAACTTCGGCGCCAACAACAATGGCAAGTTCGTGTACGATCTGGGCGGACACACCCCCAACTCCGAGGACGGTTCAACGCGCGACGTCGACGACAGCGCATACAGCACTACCGCGACCAACACTCACCGCAGCCGCGACCGTGACCGCGACAAAACCATCGCGTCGCCCTCCGACGCCGACATCGTTTCCCCTATTGACTTTGTGCAAGCCACCTGCCCCGTCCTCGACATCACCTCACAGCCTTCAACCGACTCAAGATGCGCCGACGCGATGCCACGCCCTTCCTCTTGTCAATGTCCAGTGCACACCTTCGCCTTTGACAACGCGCCCTGCACCACCGCCGACACCTACTGCAGCCACAACAGCGACCCTGCCAGCACCATCCCCACCGCCTCTCTCGCCACTGCAGCCATTGTCACCGCCGCCTGCGCCCCCTCAACCAGCTGTCCCGACTTCGGTGTCGACACCTCCCTGCATTTCAGCAACGACGGCATCGGCACGGCCACCAACATCAACCTCAACAGCAACGGCAATCCCAACAACGCCGCCAGCACCGTCGATAGCACCTGCAGCACCAACGCCGACGCCGACATCAAAAGCAGCAGCAGCAACATGTCCCGCGCCGCTGACACCCTTCCCACTGACGCGCATCGCACAGACGCACTCACCCCGTCATTTGAGGTCACCAACGATGACAAAGACTTCGCTCAGCGCGCGGGCTCTCACCGCGACCGCCGCCTTCACGCGCAATACCGCACCAGCAAGTTTGACGCCGCCGATATCGACATCAAAAGGAGCAACGGCAAGAGCATCCCTGGCAACGACGCCAACCTCACCGACATCACCTGCACCTTCAACACCGACGCCATCACCAGCAGCAACAACAACTCCAACGATGTCACCAGCATTGTCAACGCCTCCTGCTTCCTCAACACCAACGTCGCGGATAGCAACAGCAACAGCAAACCCTCCGACATCCCCGACATCAGCAGCACCGATGCCACTCTGCACATTCGCGCCGCGCCCAGCACCTTCACGCACGACAACAAACCAGAGCACGAGTGCCTCCGCATCCTGCCTCTTGTAGTTAGCCATCAAGTCCCTCCACTCGCGTCGCCTCCGCTAGACAAGCCAGAAGAACCGCCCCCGGACCCTCCGAAGAATGCTACGCCTGCCGCCCCGACTTGCAGGTCGTGCAAGACACTCGCACCATCGGCCTCGACTCCATGCACGCCCCCCATATGCCCGACGACGCGCGCACTTGTTTCAGCGGCACAGCACCCCGTTTCGCATCGCCAGCGGACGATTCCAGCCACAGAAAGCACCATCGACGGGTTGACCCAGGAGGGTCAATTTTCAAAGCACCCGGGAGGTGTAACGACGGGATACGTGCTGGGCTCGGAATGCCCCAAACCCGACCATCGCCCGACTCGACCGACGCCACAGGGCAGCGCCCGCTGCTGTCATTCCTTTTCCTTGTCACCCTCTTTTCTGTAGTCATGGACAGTTAGCTAGACTGTAAGTAGATAGTTCCGATATATATAAAAACCCGCGCGCAGCACCGTGAGCAAGAAGGCGAGTAGTGCCTCAGCTGTGCCCCAGTTTGCGTTGCGCTTTCCCCCCTTCTGTTCGCATTTTGCTATCGTTGAAGCAGCTCACGCGGAGCCAGCACACACACACACACTCTCTCTCTCTCTCTCTCTTTCCCTTCCTTTCCTTTCCCTTTTCTGCAGCGGTAGAGCGACTAACAATCGTGGCCCGCTTTACCTTCGCTCCATTGCACGATCTCGGATCGACGTGCATTGGTTCTATCCGCTATCTCACCTTCCTATTCCCTGAACTCATGTGTGGACCATTCGTCCATCGTACAACACCATACCATCAATCGGTGCTTTAGAGCCTTGCAACAAGGGCATATAATGAAATCTGGCTTTGGCATCGATAATGGTCTAAGGTAAATCGGTGAGAGAATGATCCACAAGAGAGCTGTGAAGGACCTGAAATCAACAAAGACAATCGTCAGGGGGGGTGTGGTGAGAGTGGGTGGCACAGCACCAGTTCTACTGCCATCTCAATTCAGATGGCTCATGACCTATGATCCGAAGAAAATGTATAGAAACTAGTATCCACAATGGCATCAAGGGTATAATGGAGTAGTTCCAGTAACTGATGGTTATCATGTGAGGTGAAGGGTTGCCTTTGGCTCAGCATGAAAGGGCAGCAGTACCATGGTCACATGACTTTTAGCATGTTTTCAAGAAGGTTCAATGTTCAACTTCAACTTTCAACTTGTTCCTTCTGTCTTCAAGCCTGTGATTGACCGTCCACCCTCCTGTTCACCAATTGACCTGCTGCAGCAGCAACTTAACCCCTTGACAACAAGACAGTTCACAGATCTATGAGTGGGATTTTTCGTTGGGGTCACAGGTGAGACAGGACCTTGAAAGGACCTATAAGATGGGAGTTGGTGCGTTGTCAGTCTTTACCCATCTCACCTTCAACTCATTCAAATTTTCTCGCATTGTCCTGATGGCGTGCCAAACCTGATCTGGAGGCAAGAAGAAGGCTGTGGCAAAGCCACCAATGACAGTAGCATCGACCTGGGCATCATCTGCCCAGACTGCCACCTCTGGGAAGCCCATCACTCCTGGTGAGGGGAATCACTCTTCTGCAGCTACTACCCCAGCCCCAGTCCACCCTGTTGTCCCCGCTGTGGGTGGTCCTGTTGTCCCTGCTGTGGGCGGCCCTGTTGTCCCTGCTACAGGTAGTCCTGTTGTCCCTGCTGTTGGTGGTCCTGTTGTCCCTGCTGTGGGTAGTCCTGTTGTCCCTGCTGTTGGTGGTCCTGTTGTCCCTGCTGCAGGTAGTCCTGTTGTCCCCACTGTGGGCAGTTCTGTTCTGGTTGTTCAGGATCTGGGTCCTGGTGCTGGTGCTGAAATCAGGGCCTTGGAAGGTGAGTATTCAACATGTCTTGTGCACATCTCATTATTTATTTTTTCCTTTTCTTTTTTTTTTAGCTCAGCTTCTCACTGCACGAAATGAGCTCAGAGAAGTCCAAGAGCAAGCAGCTGATGGCCCCAGCAGGGCTTGTGTCTGAGAGCAAGCAGCTGGTGGCCCCAGCAGGGCTTGTGTCTGAGAGCAAGCAGCTGGTGGCCCCAGCAGGGCTTGTCTCTGAGTTGAATGCCCAGCAGCATTCAAGAAGAAACAGACGCTTCAAGCTTCAATTGGCCTTACAGGTTCAGATGGCAAACTGAAGTACACTAGGTTCCATATGAGTTTTCTTTTTTCTTGTGAAGTGTATTATCTCTGACCCATGCACTCTATAGCATGATATATGACACTTTGCATCACTTGTCAAGTTTAACCTCAAGCTCACTTGGCCCTACCAAGATAAGGAAAAGATTAACATTGTCATTCAATTGGTATGTGTTTTTTATTTATTCATCTGATTCCTGCAAACTGATCCATATTTTGTAGGCTAAGAAGGACCATGACTTCCTTGATGACTTTGTAGGCTATTGGCCTGTCACTGAATGCCTCAAACAACATCTCCGCTACATGAGAAATTATGAAAATCAGAAGGAGTGTGAGGCAGCTGAAGCTGAGGGTAAGTGCAAGGGCATTTGGCACTCCCAGACTGACACCTGACATACAATGATTTTAGATCTTGAGAACAGTACTACTGAGGATGACACGTAATTGGTATACAAGTAATTAAATTTGAATTTTATTTTCAATAAAAATTCCTGTGAAAAAAAGAATGAAAAATGTGTGAAAAAAAAGAATGAAAATGCACGAAAAAATCAACAAAAAATATATGCAAAAATCAATGAAAAAATGTTTGAAAAAATCCCCAGAAAACATGTAAAAAATCCCCTAAAAAACACGTGAACCTGTTGCAGATTCACTGGAATTTCAGGTAATAAACTACTGAAAACTTCAGTCATTTTTTCATTAAATCTCAGCATTTTTTCATTGTTTATTCCATCATTTTTTCACCGTTTATTCATCATTTATTCATCATTTTTTCACACATTTTACCTACTGAAATTCCGACACTTAGGACTTTACAGTGACATGTCCCAGGGATAGCGCAGTGTCCTCAGTCAAATCACTCAGGGACGGTTGATAGACCCAAGAAGCGATCATCGCTAGCTCGGCCGGGCCTGCACCAGAGGCAATGACTATGGAGTACAACTCACCAGAAGATTTCAGACCTAGACCGTCGATTGTCATGGCTTGGCGATGCAGCTGGGGCACATGCAGATGGTGGTACCGATAGCAAACCATGGTGCATGCTCGCTTTGTGAGTTCTCATCGATGCTGCAGCGCTCAAAGGTTGTACCGTTGCATGGAGTATTGTTCTCATTGCTAGATGTCGTCGACAGATCGCATGTGTGCTACTATGCTGTGAATGTGCAGGTCATCTTGCGCTGACAACTGTCCCCACTGTAGCACCTGTCAAGTCTTATGGTTGTGTTGAGCTTTATTGGTAATGATAACACTGCATGCAACGTGTACGCATGTTAGTTTGTCCCTATCATCTCAGACACATCTCATATGACAGGAATTTGTGCATATGACAGCCTGTAAGGCTTGATGGTTACTACCTGATAGAATAACGCCATCCTCCTAATGCTGCAGTGTTGGTTGCCAGATTCTTACCTAACTTCATCTGGAAAAATCTCATGTGTTAATTGATGTTAATTTAGCGTCGCTACCAGAGATTAACGCATATTAACACTTTAACACCAAATAATTTACTCCCCATTAATCTAACACAATTCTAACACAACTTTAATCACAAGAATTTGTTAACAACGATTAATTCCATTAAATTAACAGATTTTAATTCACTCTACACAAAAGTGTTTATACCGCAACTACAATACTCATCGATTCGAAGCCCCACAAAAAGCCCGACCCCCACACGCACCGCATGAGCCGTGCATGCACATAGTTTGCTGCTGCTGCAGTTGTGATTCTGGTGTGTGGATGTCGGTTGTGGGTGGCATGTGCGTCTGGAGGCAATGATCAACGTCGAAATGGGAGAGCAAGGGCATATCAGCATCGAGTTGTGAGTGAGGCAGATGCGGGACGTACCGTTGAGTGAGGAAGTCGGTCATCCAGATGGATGTGGGCACGATGTGGGCAGACGCCGTCTGTTCAGAGTCATGTATTTATCTTGAGGAGCGGTGGGGCCTGGTTAGCAACCCGCCCCCCCCCCCCCCCC
>Ga0307510_10001498_pt1 | contig 25788 bp, 37 predicted proteins | sample 12_EM_MG_FD_207224 | JGI IMG/M metagenome (GOLD analysis project Ga0307510, IMG submission 207224) | Populus trichocarpa ectomycorrhiza microbial communities from riparian zone in the Pacific Northwest, United States - 12_EM | ecosystem: Host-associated > Plants > Roots > Unclassified | place... | reverse complement strand
GTGGCGGTCTCTGACCATAATTTAGAGAGAATACGCCGGTGCGGCCAACAAAAAATACCTGCAGCTGGTAAACCGCCGAACAGAAAACGTACACTAGGCTACCGAGAGAATCTTCAAGCTCGGAAGCCTCGTTCCTCCAGATAGGTTTTATGTTCAGCAGCATGGGCATTGATGTCTCTGTCCACAGACATTCTCCAGATGGGCAACGCGATCTGCGGGGTGATGTTGTCAGGCTAAGAACTGGAGGATTTGTTCGCTTGACTTACGCATCCCAAAATATTCAAGGCCCAATCTTTGAGGAAGAAATGACCCGGGGAGGCTCCTTTCGTAGAGGCACGGAACACTGTAGTGATCCAGTCGCCAGTTATGTGACTGTGATGATTTTTGATTCCTAGGTTACGTTAGTGTTGCATTCAATAAGGATTTGGCAAGCTGACGGACCTGTGAGCATGGATTGAGCGGCTTGCTCAGCCGTTAACCCTGCATCAGATTCTTCAATCTTGAGAGTAATCTTGGGTTTCGTCTTATTCTCCTCCTCGTATCCTGGCGTGAACATGGTGCATGGGAAAAAAATCTGTACGTCTATGTTGTAGAGTTGAAGTTCGAAGCGGAGGGTATCGGCGAGACCACGAAGGGCATGCTTTGCAGGAGAGTAGGATCCATAACCAATCAAGGACATGTATCCAAGAGTTGATGAGACGAAGCAAATCTTGCCCTTCTTACGTGTTTTAACCATCTCTTTTGTTGCGGCCTGTTTTGGATGGTCAGGTTCACCCCTCTCAAAACAGGAGGAAAAATACCCATGCAGTCCAAGCTTGTACCCAGTATCCCATGTCCATTCCCTGAATGAGTTCCTCCTCGGACATTTCAACGAAGAATTTGGGTTTGGAGCCTCCGGCGCAGAGGAATACAGCATCCGGAGTTTCACCATTATAGCCAGCAATTACCGCCTGTAGAGCCTCCTGCGATTCCTTTGCGGAAGTCAAGGAGTAAGAGTAGTAAGCGAACTTCTGGTCGTCAGATTGGCGAGCGCTCTGGACGGGCCTGGTGAATTGATTGTCGGTCATTGAGGGATGCAGAAAACCGCACCTTTAACTTCTCAATGGCGGCCTTGAGGTTGTTTTCGTTGCGTGCGACAATTGACACGTCTGCACCCTGTTGGGCAAGGAGGATTGAAAGTGCCAAGCCAAGCCCGGTGCTGCCACCGGTGACATAACAGTGCTGGAGAAAGCCGGTTTGTCCTTTCCTACCATCTCGAACTGCCTTGGGGACAGCTTACCTTGCCCTTTGGATCCCATGCTCGTTTCCCGAAGCAAGACATTACGGTGGTGTGATAACAACTCGCTGGCGGTCCCTCTTTATACCCTTCTGTATTTGCGTCTATTTGTCGATCAGACATTCACCGATATGGCTCCATCCCCATCTGAGCACAATTACTTACTGCAGTGGCCAGGGTCTTGCGAAACGGCGCCGAGATGACGTTCGGCCTATGCAAGTACCCCATCGTGACGTTTGCTTCGATTACCGGCGGCTCGCTCGTCGGACTTCTTCCCCGAGGGACTTGATCACGCGAAACCCACGCTCGGAACTGCCCCCCAGACAGTGCACAAAAGATTTTCTGCGTTTCGTTATATTATTCTCGATGCTTAGCGTCAACGTTCTTTGCGCACCTCCCTACATTGAACTTTGCCCACCGCTTGGATGGCTGACCTCACTGTCGAAGAGGCCACCGTGGTCCTCGATCGTTTCCAACGCGTCCGGGTGAGTCCGCCACGAGAAAGAGGCTTCTCAGACTTCCCCGATAAGCTAAAATGAACCCCGAATATCATGTAGTACGTCCACGGTACGATATCCCGACGTCTCGCTTTCCCCAGCCAAGCTCAATCTCCACCCAGCTGTCAGTCTTACGCTGCTGGTGAGCGAGTGTTGTCCACCGATCGGCTCCATCCTTTTTATCCTATCATGATAAAGGTCGTAGACTGGGCTTGTGTTTTTTCCGAAGAGGTCGGACAATTTTCAATTCGTCCCTTCGTGTTACCAAACTGACAGGTTTTCAGGTCAAGTACATCTGGAGGAGTAAGTGGAATCACATCAAGGTCCTCTACCTCCTCTCGAGGTTTGGTCCGTATGTCGATACACCTTTGGCTGCTGCTAGTATGTCTCCAACTCAAAGACCTTTACCTCTGGCCCCTGACCTTTCTGCTAGTGTACATCGGTCCTGATATCTCGCCTGGGGTATGGTGTGCCGAATCCCACTCCGATGTGGTATTAATCCATTGTTTTCAGGTGTGCGAGAAATTTTACAAGGCGGCTACCGGCAAGACCCTTTCTGTCTAAACGACTGTTCCCTATTGATCAGCCTGATATAGTTTCGACATTTTTCGGAATATTCGTTTCGGAAGGTCATTTGCGTCTCTTGCGGCCTGCTACCCTCCCCGTGTTGATACCTGTTTCCTTCCAAGACAGCTATCCTAATCATCCGAACCACTGCAATCTATGGAAACTCTCGCAGAATCTTGTACCCGCTCCTCGGTCTCTACTGTGTGAGTTACCCTTCTCCTTGGATGTATCTTTCTCAGACCTAACGGTAGTCACAGGCTATTGCAGTTACGGGTTCAATTATCCTTTATCTCTTTCTGCGCTCGATAGCTTGTATGTCGTCAACGCGTTTCCACCCAGCTTGTTTTGGTTCACAACATGGTACAGATGGACCACCTCCCGTACCCGGCATTCCAGGGTGTTATCTCGCTGATGGCAGCACGATTATCTTCTTCGACTTCGTAATGCTACTCATTTTCGAACTTGGTAGGTTTCTCATACTCGGGAACCCAGGATGTATGATGCAAATGCTTCCGGAACAGTTATTGTGGTTTTGACATTATGGAGATGTTTTAAATCCTGTAAGTGAGATGCAAACGCCGTTCGGAAGCACTGAGGGGTGACGTGGATCACCGTATGCAGTCCGGTCGAGCGCCCCGGTAGCGCGAACGCTATATCGAGACAGTAAGGCCATTTGTCGATGCCAGGGCGCAACACTGACCTGCGTCACCAGGCATCATGTTCTTCCTGGTCTTATTCGGTGCGAGAATGATTTTCTCATTGTCCGAGCGAGCGCTGAAAGTTTTGCAGGACTTTCACTGGGGAATCTTCTCGTATTGTCGACTGCTCCGGTATTTAATCCAAAGCATCTACTATTACCCAGACTTATAATAAACCTCACAGCCGGAATACATCGACGTACTCAATACGTGAGTTCCACGAGTTGTTGTCTATCAAATGCAGCCTAAGCTACTCCAAAGAATCACCCGGGTGTTTCACGGCCTGATCTGTTGTCGAATCCTTCTGAATATCCGAAGCGCAGCTGCATGTTCCGACCTTGTTGGGGACGCAGACCAGACATCAATATCTCAGTTTCAGGCCAATGTTACTCGTTGGTCAACACGAACGCGAGCGATTATGTTTTGGAGGCAAAAGGATGATGTGGACACAACTGGTGATATTTCCTTGCAGACGTTCAGGTCTTCACGGCTTTCGGGGGGTGGAGTACCCTAGTCTTATGTTTCGAGCTGTCGCGTCGCACCAGATCCTGAGCGTGGATCTGTTCGTCGGCTCGTCACATTTTCTGCAATCGCTTACATATGTACACGTATTCACCAACATTCAGACCTGATAGACAGACAGGGGAGAGGTCCTCCCTTGCAGATCGTGACGAACCGATATCAGGATCTTTCAACGGGGTGGTCTACGCTGGCCCCGTCAAACCACATTCTGACCGGCCTAATCCTCATCGACCAGATGCCTTCCTCGTCGTTCACACTCATACATCCCCGAAACCTACCGGGGGTAGATTCCGTTGAGGGGACATAACCTGCCTCTTTGAATATAAGTTCGAAAATGGTGACTTGATCGACGTACGTCAATACGAGCGCTGTTTTCTGGGAGAAAATCCTCATGGTTCGCAGAACAACACCGGGGTGTTGTGGAGCCTCCACTACAAAATGCTGTCGATCGTCGGGGACCCCAAAAAATGCCTGGAGAGTCACTGGAGGAAGGTGCCAGGGGCGTGGATGCTGCACTCCCGAAGACGTGCCAGAAACGTACAAGAGATGAAGTAAATCAAGCTGTTAATACGGAGGAGCCGCCGGTAGACATCGTGACGAGGTGTGGAGGTGGGTAGTCATTGCGGGGTGATGATCCGTTCAGGGATAGTGACGACCCAGTGGTGGAACCTGGTGCAGAAAAGCCTTTAGTTCTGCCGTTGAAGGGGTGCCTGAGTCCCTCACCAGCATTTCATGTACCAACATCCCAACCTGCGAGGGTCGGAACCAAGTTGATGGGTTGACTTTGTGAGAAGAACCGGCGTACTCTCTATGTCCGCTTCTGCTGGTGCTGCAGCCCCAGTAACAGCACCCAAACAGTGGGAATGAGACTTTAAAGAATTCTCGTGCCTCCCCCACTGGCGAACAGAAAGACACAATCCACCTACTGAACCCAAGAGGTGCTTACAGCCGAAAGAGCTTGGTAGATCGACATTGCGGGGCGGTTTTTTGCTCGTGTTTAAACCTGGGTAGCGACCCCTTCCATAGCCTCAGGAATACATCACACAAGGTTGCATTTACATGCACTACTGCAGTATTTTCGTGAGCCTCCCAGATGAAAAACGCAAGTAACTTAAGTCGATCTGCTGTGGACTTTCAAATTTCATGTACTGTTTCTCACACGGTAAGTGGCGCCGATGAAAGATGTCGATGAACAGATGCTATTGCATGGGGTGTCATATTCTCCAACCCCGTCGTACCATTAAGGGTACCAAGTGATACGGTGTTGAAGATTACAGAGTTTTTTGACTCCTCAACGGTAAAAAGCCCCGCATTACTAAGTAACGGTAGCGCGTGGCCAATACCTGCGGTTCCAGGTAAACCGTCACGGTATAAAATCATTAAAATTCCATCAGTTTCCAACCCCCCATACCTCAAGTCCAACACACTCGAACGTAACGGTATCGCCTTGTTTGTGACCTGAATCTGAGCATAGCGGCTCATTCGCGAAGGTGGGACACCAAGCGGAGGAACCATCAAGGAGCGTGGCGTCCAGGTATAACCCATACTTTCCATCACTGAATCGGTGTATGAGCGAGAGGTTCATACTCTGGTCAGCAGTTAAACAACTTGCCCTCCACCAAAAGATAGGTACCCGGGTTCGCAAAGTGCCACGTAGTCATTCCTTCCTGTCCATTTGTACACACGCATGGTATCCTTGAATTTCCAGAGGAAGCTGGAACAGGGCACATGTTGTAAATTTCAAGATTTAGGAAGTTTGTTTCAACACGTACGATTCTCCCGAGCCATAATACGCGTCTTTGGACTGATGAACACTCTCGCCCAGCCAAGCGCCAAATAGAGTGTCCTCTGAATCTCTGATGACAACTAATGAGCCACCGAGGTGGGTTGAGCAACGATCATAGAGGGTGTTGAGCGAAATTCCATGCTGGTCGAGACTATACAACAAAGACCATGACCCCGACAGTCGGGGTATTGGGGGCAGGTGAGGTCGGATCTACGGATATCAAGGTTCAGAGCTTCCCGGACCTGGTAGTGACCAGCTTACCAGATCTGCAAGGGAGGGTGTCAGGATGACAGAAGTAACATCCTTCCTGCCTTTCAGGATGACGCCCTTTCGTGATACCTTGTTCTCTGAATCGAACTCAAAATGGGATTTGTTCCAAGCTCGATCTCCTTCGAACCCTGGGGCGCCAGTCGGAGGTACATATGTATGGGAAGCGAAGGGAGTTCCATGGGTTAGCTCAGGGAGAGGCCGTTGCGGAGCTTTCTTTGGGGAAGACTGGACCGAAGAAGATCTAGAGGCTTGGCGAGGAGGGTGGAATGGTCCAGGGGGCTCGAAGAAACCGGTGACGGAAGTGGCGTCCGTGAAAGATAACTTTCGATTGAGCGGACGGAGAGAGGAGAACCAGCGGGAAGTCAAGGAACCGGACGTTGTGTTCCGCAAGGCAGGGACATCTGGCTCTGGAGTTGGGTTGTTCTTGTTACGCACGGGGATTGCGGGCGATGGGGTTGTATGCTCTGAAGGTGTGTTGAAATCGATGGGTGTCGGGCTGGATGGATGCAGATGGGTTTAGGTGGCGTTTGGCCCTGAGAGCTAGTTCACATACCTATCTGATATTATTCCCCTCCCTTCAAGGTCTGATGAGCTGGGTTCTTCAGGGATCGGGGGTACTGGCGAGTGGGAGAACAGCTGCTGGTTCATGTCGGTTTCGAGGGCGTCTGAGTCCGGAGGAGTGGGTTTACTTGTATCGTCCACCCAGTACAGTGGATTATCCTCGTGCAGAAGGAGTTCATCTAGGACTTGTCTCTTTTGAGCATTGGACTTGGCAGCGTGGTCTGTGAACTGATCAAAGAACTCAAGACCGCTTATGGGCGAAATTGGAGAGAACGCCGCCTGTTGTTCTGTGCATAGTGGATCGTCTGTCGCTGGGACAGATACGAAGGACCCAAACTCGCCAGATGAGGTGGAAAAGTTTCTGGAGTGCCTGGATGACTGCGGTTTTGTGGCTGCTGCGGTACCAAACGCTGGTGTGGGGAGGGGTGAAGCAGGCGGCGTCGGCGGCGAGAAAAGGGTCGCAAACAAATCCTCTTTTCCGTCTTGCTCGTCTCGCCGCGGCTGGGTTTGGTCGGACGGTGGTTGAGGGGAAGCGGGCGACATCAATATACGCGATCACTCCAATTGGGTGGAGCGAAGATGAGAGTGAACTATCTACAAAACGTGCAACCGAAAAACACGTCCAAAGGCACACGAGGAATATCCATTACACTTCCCCCTCGTTCACCAACCTCCCACAAACAGTGTACTTACTGCTGAAGTGGTCAATCCACCCTTGGAGAGCGTTAGAAACGGGGAACTATCGGTGAAACAACCGTTATACTCACCGTTCATGTTTTCTCTGCCGAAGATGCAACGTGTAAGCACGAGAAATCACCGAGGGTCAGAACACGTACATCTCTGAGGGCGTCAAGTCTTCTAGTTTGTCCAGAGGTTGGTCAATGCCCGTCAACATATCTGAATGCCAGTCGTCAGCGTGGAATCGCCCTGGTAGGCCCGAACGGACCTTCGTCGAACGACTGTTTTGCCATTCCGCGCGAAGCGTCTCTGCCAGAAAAGTTGGCGTACATTCCCTCTTGAACCGACGTAAGCTATGCTCTTCCACGAGAAGGGTAATCGTATACCTGGTCCGTAAAAGTTGCGCCCTCGGCTGACGTCGAAGACGGTCCCATTAATAGCGAGAAGTATCCTCTGACCATTCACTCCGTTGAATGGCAACAAGGTCTTTGGTGTGTATATCTAATGTAGGTCAGTAAATGCGATGAGATGGAGAGAGGTAAACGTAGGTACCTTGTAAAGCATAGTTGGTGGGTGTGACTTGGGCATCCACGAATAACCATCTCGGAAGTCGTGCGGAACTTCTGTTGGTGGGTTCATAGATGGGAAGAGAATGGAATTCGCGCGATATATGATATAAAGCATGAGGGCCGTGTTTACCGGGTTTCCGACGGAGAAGGCCATGGTGATGAGACGTAGCAAACGTGGGTAAACCTCGGTGACCGGAAGACAAGTGAGATTCACGCCACTGACTCGGCTCTCACAAACCAAGATGACCGGCACAGCAGAGGAACGCTACGAGCTCATCACCCGAAGGCTCCAAGAGGTTCTTGGTGCAGATATCATCAAGGCCATCCTCGCAGAGGGTAGGGCACCAAAATGCTACTGGGGTCAGTCATCCGATCAGTGATTCCCAATGGTCAAGTCCTGACAAGCATTGCAGGAACCGCACCGACAGGAAAACGTTCGTATTTTCTCTCTGTAAAAGTCAATCGCGGACAATAAATATTTGCGGTTAGCCCATATTGGATATTTTGTGCCCTTGACCAAGATTGCCGACTTTTTAAGGGCCGGCGTCGAGGTGGGTCCCGCGATTTCATTCGTTACACAGGTCATCGTCATCTGAGTCGCATACAGGTCACTATCTTGCTTGCAGGTATGTTCTGACCACTGTGCAAAGTATGGCAGAACCAAACATGTTCCCGGTCAGATATACACGCATTCCTAGACAATCTCAAAGCTCCTTTGGATCTCGTCGCGCAGCGTACTAAGTACTACAAGAATGTCCTCGTTGCGGTCTTCAACTCGATTGGCGTACCCACCAATAACCTGAATTTCGTGGATGGATCTTCTTACCAATTGACAAAGGAATATTCCCTCGACAACTTCAGGCTCTGTTCGATTGTAAATGAGCACGATGCGAAGAGGGCTGGCGCTGAGGTAGTGAAGCAAGTGGATAGTCCGCTTTTGAGCGGACTTTTATACCCCGGGATGCAAGCGCTTGACGAGCAATACCTTGGCTGCGACTTTCAGTTCGGAGGTCTAGACCAGGTATTTTCATAGTTCACGACCTCGTTTCGCTTCTAATCGGGATCTCAGCGTAAAATCTTCATATTCGCAGAGGAATTCCTCCCACGATTAGGTTATGCGAAGCGCGCTCATCTCATGAACACGATGGTCCCAGGTCTTGGGGGAGGGAAGATGTCTGCATCAGACCCCAACTCCAAGATCGACTTCCTGGATCCACCAGAGGTTGTTCGCAAGAAAATCAGGTCCGCGTTCTGTGAGGAAGGAAACCCAGACAATGGTGTTTTGGCCTTCGTGAAGGCAGTTCTCATGCCCATCAGTCAGCTGCGACTGGAGAGGGGTCAAGGATTGGATGGAGAAGAGATCAAGCAGGCAACTGCAAACCAACTTCCGCTTGCGTCCGAAGACGCTCCGGAGGGTACGCTATTCAGCGTAGTTCGTCCGGAAAAATTTGGCGGGTCGTTGCACTACAAAACTTACCAGGAGATTGAAGATGACTTCTCGAGGAAGGAACTGCATCCGAAGGATTTGAAGGGGGCGGTGGCAGATGCGATCGTCAGTCTGCTGGCCCCAATCCAAGATGCCTACAAGAACGATCCTGAATGGCAGGCGGTGACGGCGGCAGCATACCCAGACCCCAACGCGAAACCGGGGATCAAGAAGAAGAAGAAGGTACGAGATATCCGGTAATCCTCCTGGTCCCGCAAACACTAACTTAGTACACGCTCGTCCTCAGGAAAAGGTGTACCATCCTCCGCCCCCTGGAAAGGGGCCGAATGCACAACAGGAAAAATCTGGCGCCGGTGGGCCGCCACAACAACCTGGGGCCGAAGGTGGTGTGGTTGACAACGCCACCAGAGAGTCGTCGGGGTAGATTCTGATGTCTGTAATAATCACACGTTTGGAAAAGTACCAGTATAGACAGACGAAAAGCGCCCACAGCTTGTGACCACGTGACCTCAGCGAAGTACCTACCAAATGTGGCCGAGTCTCGATTCGCCTTCACTCTCCAGACTCACCTTCGTGCGAAGATCTACACGGCCGACGGCGACGACGAAGACGACAACAACGGCGCAGGCGACGAGACTTGTATAGCCCCCCGGACGTTGTCCTTCCCGACCATGTCAGACCCAAGTTCGACGCCGTCGCTGACGCCCTCCCGGTCTGCATCACCAACCCCTGCAATCGTACAGCCCGACCATTTCTACGGCCCCGACAACGCCCACCACTCTCCAAACACCCATGGACGAAACTACTTTGACCCCAAGGATGATCCACTCGCCCAACGAGGCATACCTGTCTTCAAGCCAACTATGGAGGAGTTCCAGGATTTCGAGGGTTACATGAATAACCTTGAAGCTTGGGGAATGCGAAGTGGTATTGTGAAGGTTATACCTCCAGCTGAATGGTAAGCCACCTCCTTTGGATGATCGGACAAACCCAACTCAGGCCCCACAAGGACAAATGCCCTACCATCCTTCAAGGACAATCTGGCAAAGGTCAATCTCAAGAACCCTATTGAACAACAAATGGTCGGCCGTGCCGGACTCTTTCGACAACAGAACGTGGAGAAGCGCAAGACTATGAGCATGCGCGATTGGGCTGAGTTGTGCACACGGGATGAGTTCCGCGCTCCAAGTGCTAACGCAACCGGCCTCTACCATCCGCGCGGTGAGGGAAGAACAAAGCCTCCACGCAAAACGAAACAAAAGTCCATTCTTCGGGAGCCCGCAACCCCTCGCGATGTCACATCTTTCGTGAACCACGATCCCGATCGTGATGACCCAATGCTTCAGGATGGAATCTCGAATGGGGTTCGCGACTCCCTGCAACCAGAGGACCTCTCTATCTTGGGGGGCACACCTATTCCGGAAGACCACGAGCCCAAACGAAAGGGGCGACGTGTCCCAACTCGAGAGGAAAAGGAAGCTAGCATGGCGGAGAAAGCGGCTCAAGACGCTGCCTTCCTCGACTCTTTCGATGTGAAGACAGGTTGGTTACCCTCGAACACCCGGCAGGAAGATTACACCCCGGAGTTCTGCAAGGAACTAGAACGGCAATACTGGCGCAACTGTGGCTTAGGCAAACCCCCATGGTATGGGGCTGACATGCAAGGTACCTTCGTTCACAACATCCACAATGACTAGTTGTGAAACCCGGTTGCAGGGACACTTTTTGGTGACACTGATACGTGTTGGAACGTTGGACACCTTCCTTCGGCTTTGTCACGGCTTTTACCCAGCTCGAACAAAGGTTTACCAGGTGTCAACACGCCATATCTCTACTTTGGGATGTGGCGGGCGACGTTTGCTTGGCACGTAGAAGATATGGACCTCTTCAGCATCAATTACATCCACTTTGGTGCCCCTAAATTCTGGTACGCAGTCCCACAGGGCAGAGCAAGTGCGTTAGAACAGACCTTCAGAAGTTCGTGTTTTGTGTTTTTACCATCTAGATGCGTTCCTAACCGCAGAGTCAGGCTACTTCCCCAAGGATGCGTCGTCCTGTCCCCAGTTTTTAAGACATAAGTCTTTTTTTGCTTCTCCAAGCATGCTATCACAGTCCTCGTGTCGCCCCAACACCCTTGTTCAGCATGCTGGCGAGTTTGTGGTTACATACCCGCGTGGATACCACGCTGGCTTCAACCTTGGTCTAAATTGTGCCGAGAGTGTCAACTTTGCACTCGAAAGTTGGATAGAACTCGGTCGCAAAGCGAAAGTATGCAACTGTGTTGACTTTAGGTTTGTCCCAGAGTACAATCTGGTTACCCCTTCTCACAAGCCTTGTAGCGTGCGCATCGACGTTGATCAACTGTTGTTGGACCGCGAACGCGAACGCCTCGAAAGGTCGCGGGCAACACAGGATATTGTCACCATAGACGACCAGAAGTCAGGGACCCGGAAACGCAAGCATGAAGAACTCACTACCGAATCAAAGGGAAAGAAACTGAAGGTATCCAAGGACAAGGGTACTCACATCACGGTCACGCCAAAGCCTAGCACTCCCAAGCTATCCATCACGCTGAAGATCGGGCCAATACCGAAGGAGATATTTCCCTGTTGCTTATGTGTATCTGAAGATATGAACGGCCTGCTACCTGTCTACGATCCCACATCAACAGCTTCCACACCAAAGATGGCCCACGAACACTGTGCTAGCGTCATTCCAGAGACTTGGGTCGATGATTACGAGGTCGGGCATCCATCATCGGGTAATCCCCTCCACAAAACGAGAGCGGTTTTCGGTGTGGATGGTATCGTGAAAGACAGGTGGAACTTGGTGAGATTTACAAAACATGATCAATCATCGCACCAATGGAGATATTGTCCTAGAAATGTTCTGCTTGTTCGAAACCACGCCACAAGGCACATGGCGCGCCCATACAATGTACCAAGGGCAAATGTTCCAAGGCCTTTCACATCATGTGTGCTAGGGAAGGGGCGGGACAAGGGATAAGCTACGAGATCTTACAAGAGGTTGAAAAGGAGGTCATTCTGGTTCAATCTGCAGATGGGAATGCCGATTACGGCTCCTCCGCAAACAACCCCGAGGTCCTAAAAACTATCCACAAACTAGACGTTCAGCTCCTGTGCCCTCAGCATAATCCTGTCAGTTTCCGCGTATCTTTTTACTGGAACTCCACTCACCGACTCCACAGGCTGTAATTGAAGCAAAGAAAGCTCACAAACAAGACAAAATCCGCAACGAGCTTCATCTTCTCCCCATGATGTCCAGGATAAAAGTCCGAGTTAGCTCCGGGGTCTTTGAAGTCTCATTATTGCGAGTAATCGACGAGACCAAGTCTGTTGAGGTTCTGTGGGACCGAGGGGTCAAGAGGGAGTTCAAGTGGGGTGCGATAGTGTTCGGTAACACAGATAGGGCCGTCGGTCAAAAGCCAGCCGAGCCCGGTGCCGACACCTCGTGTACGTTCATCTGGTCAACTCCCATGTGCGATGGAGATCTGACAGACCGCAGCTCTGTCATCACAAGCCGTTGTGAACTTCGGCGATGTCCCGTCTGGGTCAGGTAGCCCAGCACCTGTGCCTGTTCCTGTGTCGACCCAGCCACCCACCGTCGTCCAACCGGCTGGGCTTCCTTATACGCCTCCCCCGATCAACCTCTATAGCGCGGGAGCGTATTCGTACCAGTATCAGTCGCACGTCTCCCCTTACCCCTATCCGGGATATCTTCCACAGGGACTTCCAATTTACCCACCGCCAGACTTTGCCCCTGACCCATCACACTACCGCGCACGGCTTCAATGGCAACAGCCATATCAGGGACCGGGCCACCCACTCCAACAACCTGAGAAGGACTCAGCAGGAACCCAGCAGCCAACGGAATCTTAGCCACTTCTGTAATTCTTAATGTTATGTGTATTTTATACTTGGCAAGACCCTATTGAGTCGAGGGACAAACTCCCTCACCCCCATTATTGTGCGCGTGATCTCATTAGTGATGCTTGTGCACGCGCGTCACGCGTCTGTGACTGGACGCGTCTCGACTCAACACTCATGTGGGTCGTAACAGGACCATTTGATGGGGACGAAGGACAAGATCCTACCAGGGAAAGTGAGTTGGGAGATCTGTGTACGTTGTATCTCATCCATTGGACACCATCTAGAGTCCAAGCTTTTGAAGCCCGGAAAGCGCTATGTACTAGGAAGGAAGGATGTAGACCTCCTCATCTCAAGCAAGAAGATTTCCAGGGAACACGTAGCGTTTACTCTTTCCGAATTTCCTGCCTCCCGTGTTGTAAGTTGACCGCGTTTCCCGCTCTCAACATTCATAACGATTCCGGTTAAGGGCGATCCAACATTCAAACCGAAAGCACGACTACAAAACCCACGTAACAAGTCTATCACGATACAAAGGGGAACCAATCTCATTACACTGGATCCTTCGTCAAGTACTGAGCTTTCGAGCGGGGACGCGATCCACTTGGTTGGGGGTATCACCGTCGTGTTCGTTACCAAGGAATCTCGAGAACAAACCGCGATTGAGTATCTATCTCTTGTAGGATCTCTTGGTATCCACTTTGTTGTAGAATCCCTACAACTTCTACCGTGGACAGGGAGTCCTGCGCGAACATTGGTACGTATTTGGTTTGGATTCTGATTCATTGCTTTTATCTCTGATCAATGTCCATCAAGGTATCCATGCGGTCCACTCATCATGCCCCGAAGTGACGCATAACATCGTTCACGAACTCACTCTTACACCCTTCTGCGTGCTCTCTTTGCTTAAATCTAATCTGGCCTCCCCCAAGTGGCTTACAGATGTGATTCGCCGAGGAGCCGAGAGTAACCGAAGCTCCGTCCTGGAACAAAACTTCGAACTACCCGATACCTCCTCCTACTTGCCAGCGGTCTCAACTGTTATTCCATCTGCGTTAAGCTCTACAGATTTCTGGATTACCGGTACGAACCGGCGCGGGGTTCTCGATAGCTACCGCTTCATTATTTTCACCGGTAATTCCGAAAACGTGGAAGACTTGCAGTCTGTCGTCTCGGTGTCCGGTGGCGGATATGAGCTCTTTCCGGTGGACTCGGGAAGGATACGACTCCATCGTAGACTATCCGCAGACAAAGACAAGAGACAGAAGGTTGTCGTCGTTGACGATGAAGTCAAAGCAAGTGTTTCTCCAGACACCTGGAATGAACTAATCGATGAAGCGAAATCGTCCGTGCCATCTTTTCCTCTCTCTTTTCTCCCGCTGAACCATCTTACAAGGTTCGAGATGACGTTTTGTAGCCGAGAAAAGGTTTTAGAAACTATTGTTGTTGGAGAGTCCTCTGTTTTAAGCCACTACACAGGTTTGTACCAATTCCTTTTGATATATCCCCTTTCACAATTTGATATAAACACGTAGCAGCACCACGAGTAACTGGTATTTCGTCTCAGTCGCACCAGGAAGACCCACCTCAGGGGCATGATGAAAGTTCACGGAGGCCTAAGAGGTTAACTCGACGTACTGCACCATCTACCCGTGCATCAGTCGATCGAGAACCCTCCTCTGAGGTCGAACCACCACAAGTTCGACGTGTAGGTTCTTTTATATGTATCGTGAACTGTATTAATTCTTGCATCCCAGGTGCTCACTCGCCGAGTCAAAGGTGGTTCAGTGCCTCCTACGGCAGATGATTCGGGTACTCTGGATGCGAGCCGTTGTACCAGGGAGGATTCTGCACCGCCGATTGGGATTGATATGAATGTATGTAGGGGAGGCTTTCGTATTTTTTAAGCATTCCTCACACCGAAGATTCTCAGGTTCCCATTTTACCACGTCCCTCACGCCCCCTGAAACGGAGAGCCGGGACAGCTGCACCGGAGTCCGTGTTACAACCAATAGACGAGTTAGGGGCTCCCAGCATGGAGCCCCCCTTGAAGAAATTCAAGGCCCTTTTTGAAGAAAGCGACCCGGACCGTCTCGTCTCGAGTCTACCCTCCGAAATCTCGGGTGTTACAAAAGAACATTATTCTCAGCCTTCGCCGATGCAAACTGACGATTCACCGGTTCAAGAGCGGCACCTACCCAATTTTGACGTAGACGAAGCGAGCCAAAGTCATGCAGTCATGGAGAGTCGGGGAACAAAGAGGCGGGCGGGAACAGAGGGCGTCGATGATGGTCCTGGAACCCCAATCCCAACGGAACATGACAGCTCTGTTCGACCGTTGAAACGGCGCGCGGTGGAAAGAGACCCCAAGAGTGTTGCTGAGGCCCACTCGCAACCTTCACAAACACATGGAGGAGCCGACTTTGGAGAACCGGACACGGATAAACGCTTCTTAACCGCACTCGCGTCGGTGAAGAAAGGGAAGAAGAGCGAAGATTCATTCGATCGGGAGTTCAACAATCTGAGAATCTCGAAACCTGATATGGAGCGAGAAGTCAGAGAACAGGAGTGGGATCTGCTGGATGGGCTCGACGACGAACATGACGTGAGAGGGAACTTCATGCTTGTTGTGGAGTTGGACGTTTGTAAGAAGGGTGTGTCAGCTGGAAGGGGGACGCTGAGGACTGGTAGAATCGAATGGGAAGGAAAACCAGATTTCAAAAAGTTTCGCAGGGTATGTTTCCTTTGTATTTGGCGGTTGTTTGGCTATTGGACTGATATGCGACAGAAAACCGATCCTCGTCGGCGACCTGCCGTCGAATTGGTAATGAATCTGGGGAATGATTATGGAGTAGGGCCCGGTACGAGAATGTCCACCCAACAGTCTTCGAACAGTCGCTGATCTATCTCCCAGCGTACTGGAAAGATGATCCAGATCCGGCACAGGCCGATGAGTTCTTTGGGCACTCCCAAGGGTCATCTAAGGCCCGGACACTACAACTACCAATCGAGGATTCAGATGGCGAAGATCAGTTCCCGGTTAAACCCCCGACGAGGACGTCCACGCGGACCACGAAGGGTAAAAACCAGGGTTCTAGGCAAGAGGAAATCTTTGAGCCGCTGTTCCTTAGCTCGGAAGATGAGGCAGCTGCCGAAGTAACCAAACACGGCGAACACGACGATCGAGACGAAGGCACGGAAACCTTACGGTCCGCCGGCAGCTCAAGAAAGTCCAGGGTTCAACAAGGTCAAGCAAAACGGGCATTAGTGGTCGTTGATGATGATGATTCAGACGATGGAACAACTTTTAGGGGGTTTGGCACCAAACACAAACCCGTAGGGAGGTGACAAGAGGCTTTGTAATTTTATCTGGGTGCGTAAGAGAAAACGCTTGGTAGGAGGGAGTACTTGGATATCAATATATAGCTGGTGCTGTGTACCGTGTCATTTCTCTCCTTCATCGTCATCGTTGTAATCAACGTTCTGGAGGGCAGCGTCTGCCTTTCTCAGATCAACTTCGCTCAAGGTGTTAAACTTGCCACCACCGGGAGTGCTTGCGCCGGACATTACGGAGCTGGCCCTGGAACGAACCTTCATAACCAACGGGCTGAAAAGCAAAAAATCAATGAAAGACTAGCGTAGAAGGGAGTGAGATTACGGACAATGGATAACCATCTTCGTCGTCGTCTGCCGCGTTCGGCCACTGGTATCCTCCACGGTAATCGTTTGTGACAAGTGCTTGCATCTGTAAAGGGCTGGTTAAGCCAAGTTCTGGACAGGGATCATCACCCACCTCTTCTGTCAAAGTGCCGATGTCACCAGGAGTGGCAGTACCCCTGAACCTCGGGCTGGCGGGTACACTAGGAACACCCATGCGCTCTGCACCGAGACCCAAGCTAGATCCTCCAAATTCCCACTCGTCTTCCACACCGTTAACACTATCGGGTCCATAGAATGCATCCGGATAAGCCCTCCGGATCGCCAATTGCCTCGCTTTGGAATATTCGATTCCGAGGTTCTTCCAGTCCAAAAGTGGACTTAAGCGTTCCACTCGATTGCGTTGGTTGATCCTCTGTCTCCGGGTTTTGTTACAGAAGGTGAAGAGATGGTCCGTCAGTTGGTTGACCGACTCTTCGACGGATTGGGCGCGGCGGTCGACGATGTAGCACCCCTCGTCTTGCGGCCTTTCGATTAAATCTTGCATGAAACACCCGAATCCGGAAAGGTTTGTGGTTACAGAGGGGATACCCATCTATGAGGGCTGTTCATTGAGGTCACAACACTGAAAGATAAAAAGCACTCACAACTGTACATTCTGCTGGGGTATAACCCCACGGTTCGTAGTAACTGGGAAAGACACCAAGATGGCAGCCGCGAACAAATTCTTCGTAATCGAGACCAAGAATGGGGTTGTTGGAGTTCAGGAAGTCGGGATGGAACACAATCTTTACGCGATCGTTGTGGTTATTGAAAAGTTGGACCTTACGGATTTGATTGAGAATAGGATCAGTATGATCGTCAGCCATATTGTGTGTGGTGATTGGCGGAAGAGTGTTCCTTTTCAGAGCCAGGATACGACGCTTCAAAAGAACGTTGTCTTCTTCGGTCAGAAGTTGGTCTGGACTCGGTAATGTACCGTGTTCTCTGTGCAGGCAAGAAATAAGCCATCATCGGATGGGAACGAAGATCCACAAACCCGTTGGAACGGATAGCATGGTCAAAAAGCCTAGCGCCAATTCTGTTCTGAATCTCTGTCACCGTATCTCGGAGCTGCTTCGTGACAGCTTGGCCCTTCAGAGCATCGACGGTATATGAATGGGTGGGGGCCGGCATGATGATAAATGCGACCACGGATGTACGTGACTGGGATTTCGATAGACGGAAGTTCAGGCCTAATTGGATATCAGAAGATGAAGAATATGAAAACTGGGAGGTACTGACGGGCCATCGACTCAATGAACATGTCCACCCCCTTGTTACGATATTCGTATCGGCCCGCAATAAACATCTAGATAAATGGGGCACATCAGGATGCAATCGGGGATAGAGCAGGAGAGGTCCCCACATAAAGTGTATTTTCTAGGTCGAAATTGTAATGTCCATAGAAGTGTCCACGGACGAATTCATTGATCTTCGCCTTTGCAGTGGCGTGGAGGTTCTGGAATTCATGCATTGCCTGGAATTTAACGACATTTAAACCGTTTGGAAGCACGCCGTCTGGCTTGCGTTTCAGTAAGTGTTCCGACTCGTAAGCGGTGATATGAGAGACGGTTGTGAACACATCGGCGCAATGAGCCGACGACCGTTCTATGCAGTATCTGTGGTAGATACCACGTTTGCCCGCCTCGTGATCGACGTCGAAGTATTGAAGGTTGTTGTAGAAGTCTACGCTACCCGCGCAAAGATAGCGGCCCAAAAGTGTTGCGTGGGTGGTGAACACAGTGGTGACATCGATGTGGCGCTTCCTGCATAGAGATATCGCCACGCCAACCTGCCATTCGTGGAAATGGGCGATTACTGCCTTGGTGAGTTGTCTGGAGACGTACTGCACGAAAGGACAGGGTCAGTACAGTATCAAAAAGAGCCGGCGGGTGACTTACTTCCCCTAGGAACCACGCGACGATGTAGCCGAAGACGATCGCCTCGTTGGTTTCATGGTCGTTGGGAGGAGTGGGAATGCCAGCAAGGTTCCAAAGGTCGCCCTTCCATTCATCCAACCTTGAGTATTGGCTGCCGGTGTCGAACAAGATGACCTTCGGGGCGCCTTCGACCAGCCACCTCCCATATAGCAAGATCACGCCTTTAGCGCGCATGGACTCTATCGCCTCGCGTAAGAAGGGGTCTGTTGGTTCCTCCGGCTCGACCTCCATTGGCGCAGACTTGTAAGAGAGAGGGCCGATGAGGCAGTATCTGTCCCCGTATTCCGAGACTGTGACGGGGATCTTTGTCTTGATGACGGTGTAGATTCCGCCTACTTTGTTGGCGACCTCCCATGCGCACTCGAACAACAGCGGATTGCGGACATCGCGAGTTGGCTGGGACATATCAGGAGGGTCGTTGGACGCAGGAGGAGGAGACAACCAAGGAATATTTATATTTTTCGTCCTGACTGGTCGAAAGAAAGGTTCAATTACTACGTCATTGGTTCACACGCTTGGTCCGCGGGTTCTTCCGCCCGGAGAGACCGGTCCATTGAGGGTCTGGTCCCCGGACCTCGGGATTCCGGAGGCTGATCAGCGCCGGGCCGTACAGGGAAAACTTCATTCTCCCACAGTCGCGTCTGCTCTCTTCAGTTCTCGTTATTTATGCCGTCGAAGACGGCGGAGTGAACGGCACTGAAGATCTAGACTCCTTCTTTTCGCCCTATTCCCGCCGGAGGGTACCGTTCGCCCACTACATGACCACCAATCATGACCCTCTCAGTGCTTTACTCATAGCCTGTGTCACTCTACTGGTGCCGTCAATCACCTGACAGTCGGTGGCAACGGGGATTTATTTTCGTTGACAGGTTTACGATTATGCCCTCACCTTCCAACGGGAGGTTAGTCCGCTCCCGTCTATCCTCCATCCTTCATCTCATATACCCCAGGTCGAGCTGGTGTGGAAGCGCAGGTGGGGGCTTGGAACAGCCCTCTTCGCGTTCAATAGATACTCTCCCTTCATTGAGAGTATCGTTTCCCTCTCTAGTGAGTCAGTTAATCACACTGGTCAACCCCACCCTAACATGTGTGACAGTCCGGTTCTTCTTTCTCAGCCCACAGGTCTGCCCTCGTTCTAGGTGCCCGTCCGTGAACCAGTTGCTCACCCATTGATAGATGTGCAAGAAACTTACAGCAGTTCTCACATGTAAGTGCTTAAGGAGATATTGCTTCGGATCCAGATCGTCAACCGGCTTCCTTCTCCACAGGGTTTATCGTATTGGGGTTGCTGACTTCGGAGTTCATTCTAATGCTCCGAACATACGCCATTTGGAATCGAAACCGCAAGGCACTTTACGTTCTTCTTGCGACAGGGACCGTTCGTACCCTTCCGAACGAGTGGGATCGTCTATCTCACTTTCCTATTTTAGCTTGCATCGGTGCTAGGCATTGTTTCCACAGAGATGGAGCTACGATCCATCAAGTGTATGCGCTCCGGAACTTCCCGCGCTCGGCTTCTCTGTAAATTATCTAACCAACTTCCGGATTATAGGGACAGATGTACCCGACGGTGGTGTGGGCTGTCACTTCTCCAAAGCCAGTAGTATAATATTCCTGGCGTACATCTCGCTTTTGATCTGCGAAACAAGTGGGTCTTCCTGATGGTGTGGCTGAGCGTAGTCTCACATTGACCCAGTGATAGCCGTGATGACTGCAATAAAGGCGCTGTCTCATCGTGCGTATATAACTGTGGCAGACTCCGAAGCACAACTAAGGGTGTTCGCTGCAGTACGCCGGTCACACTCTGACTTTGTTGTCACTCTCTACCGGGATGGTTTGTATTCGCCCGATCTCATGATTAGCTCTTCACTGACGTGGTTGTTGCAGGATTTTTGTTCTACCTCTATTGCGTTGGTAGTACACTTCTCCTGCGGTTTATCATAGAGGTGCACCGGACTCACTATCCCAACAGGTATTTCCTTGTTGAATATCGTTTTAACAGTTGCTGGCCCGGTGAGCACAATTACACATTGGTGAGAAGGAAACTCATTTGTCTCTCTCAGAGGCTGGTAAATTGGCTGGTAACGTGGGTGAATATCACGTCTGTGATCGACATGCGTCTGAACCGCCTCTAGATTACAACATATCCTTCACTCTGTCTGCTGTTCTCGTGTGTTATTCTTCATCTTCAAGTCTCAGCGTCAGATGGAGACTTGGAACTTGGAAAGCAGCGGGCCGTCGGTTCCTACATCCTCCAACTATTTCACTTCCATCCTCCCGCCGCCAGCTACTGCACAGAACGAGGAAATTCGGATGAAGGACATGGGAAATAATCGGGTCGAGGTTGTTTAATCAGGTCATGACCACATTAGACACAGAGAGCTATCTATCGAAGGTACTGGTTCGTTCGAGGAGGGAGGGGATTGCTATGTAGAGAGGCGAGCGTTCTCGTGAGAGAGGCTGTATCTACAATTATTTATCCACTTTTATGTCTAGACGCACTATTGGCTGCAGAAAGATCCCATTTACCAAACAGCAAGCTACAGACATTGTCAGTACCGTTGTTTGTCGGTGCACAGCGGACTCACTCAAACAACGCCATGATGGTCCACTTCCTGTTGTCGGACTCAGGAAATACCAGCGACCTGGGTCCGTAGAAAACCTGGTGATTTCTGAGTGAGCGGACGTGAGAGAAGGGGGGAAGTGAAATATCTAACCTCGTCATCGACCTCGTGTTCTTTTCGAGGGAGACAGTGCAAGAACTTCCAGTTGGTGTTGGCACCTCCCTCACGGCATAGTGCTTCGGTAACTTGGTACCCTTTGAAGGCCTTGAGTCTTTCTTCCTTCTCCGCTTCTTGGCCCATCGAGATCCTGAAGCCAAGTCGAGATGAATCAAGAATGGGTCAGTGGGAGCGAGGAGAGGAACAGTACCATGTATCAGTAACCACCAGATCGGCACCTCGGACCGCTTCCCGCGGATCCGTACCCCACCAGATACTAGCATCGCAACCAAGTTGCATTACACGGTCCCACACGGGCTCAGGAGCCCGATACTTTGGATCATCGGGGGAAGCAATGCGAAGCTTGTGTCCAAGGCGAGGATATGTCACGAGCATATCATGCAAAACGTTTGCTGAATCTCCAACATAGGCGACCGTGAGCGGTCTCAACGGTGGTAGTTGGGACAATCGTTTTGGAATATGGTTTTGGGTATTTTCTCCAAGGTCAGAGAACAGAGAAGCGTGCTCGTGGAGGGTCAACAAGTCAGCAAGAGTTTGGGTTGGGTGCCACAATGAAGAAAGGGCGTTCAGGACGGGGACGGGAGAATGTTCTGCAAGCTCCTGGGTGGCCCATTAGTTATTGGGGCACGGGACCCAGACCGGATGTGTTGGGCTTACCTCTATCTCACTGTGGTCCCCTACTCGAGCAAAAACCCCCTGACACATCCCACCTATGACCCGTGCAGTGTCCCTTGTGCTTTCGTTGACCCCCAACTGGATGTCATCTCTGCCCAGGAACAGTGCCTTGCCGCCGAGGAGTACGGCAGCCGTTTCAGCACTTAGTCGGGTACGCGTGCTCCTCTTCGAAAACAACAAGGCGATGGATTTACTAAAGAGAGACTGGGAAGGCATGCGGAGTTTTGGGGTCTTCACGTCTCGTTGTTGAGGGGAAAGCCATGGAAGTGAAATGCGTTTGAGATGGTGCGCATGGGTTACTATGTTGTGTATCTGGGACGGTGATAGGTCTGCGAGGGTCATTAAATGAGGGACCCTCTTTGCTACTCGGCCGGCCATTCGAAGCAAAGTCGAGGAACGATCGCAACGGCGTGAGTCGGCGAGACGAGAATGAGAAACCAATCACGTGCTCAGGGAACGGAATTGAATGTCCTACTGGAATCCCACAAGTCGAGATAACGAAGCAAACAACAAAACGGCAAAAAAAACATGTCTAATGGTTAAATTTGCTTCACGAGAGCCGTTCAACCTCTTCGTAGATGGAGAAACCTAGTCGTCGTTGAGTTTTAGTGGCGCTGCGACCTCCGGTGGATCTGCGCAGAGGAGACGTGAGTCCATGTCACACTCTCCGAGTACAACCAACAGCGTACTTTTGTTCTTGACATACGAAACTCTCGGGCGCACCCTCCCAGTCGTCCAGGGTGTACTTTCCATCTCCGCTCTCAGATAGAGAGAGTTCTTCCTCGCCTTTTTTCGGACCGAACAGGTCTAAGGCTAACTGTGTGTGGCTAACCCCAGCGTAAGTCGTTACGCACCGAGGATTGATGAGGATGCGGGATGGCCGGAAGACAGAATTTGGGACCGAAAGGCGTCTGGTTGGGACTACAGCGAGGCCATCATCTGAGTCCGGCATTGCGTCGAAATCGGAGCCCACGTTGGCGTCCGGATCTTCCTTGTGCTGTCTACGGGCGTGGTAGCTATCCCTATCAGCAGGGGGGATGAAGGGAAGACCAGGGTCGACCGGCTGTGTATCTGGGTCGGCGTGCCGCTTATTCGCAGGTTTACGGCTATCCATGGCCTCGAATTCCCTGACTCCTTCTTTGGCTTGGTGGATCCAAAGGTCACGGCAGAACCACGTTTGGCTACTATCCAAGCAAGGGGCGTCGGGGGGTCTGTTTGGAACACCCTCAACTGAAGAAAGGTTGTGGTAGTCCGTCCCTGCACGGTAATTAATGCCTTGGTAATAGGACTGTGCAGGATCAACGACGTGTGTTCCCGATTCGCAACAGAAAACCTGGAATGGTAGGTGTTTCGAATAACGTGATGCCCCTATAGCATCTCGAGGGGGAGCTGCATCTTGTTTAGATGAAGATTTAGACAGTCTGAACTGGTCTCCGTTGATGTCGCGTGTACGCCAACTAATGAAGAGAATCAGCACGTGCGTCGTAAAAGGCAAAAGGTGAGGGTACCGGTCGGAAAATATGAAGAAACCGCTAAACTCTGCCCAATCCATGCCACAAACCATGGCTGCTTCGTTGATAAGACTGATTTTGATGTTCTCAAGGATGTCATTGGGACACGTAAAGCCCTTTAACCAGATGACCCTATCGAATTTGATCTTCCGCTTCAGGTGGAGCTCCCTCAGTGGCTCCAAGGCGAGGTTGCGCATGTGCGCCTCTTCTAGGGGGTAATATGCTGCTGCAGGTTCCTCGGTCATCCGCGGGACCTTGCGTATTCGGAATGGAACGCCAAGGAGAGTCAAGACGGCTTCACAGAGGTCAACGAGCGTCTCGGTGGAATCGGTGGAATCGTAGTCAAGCATGGACACAAAGATACTGGAAGAACCGAGACGACGTGCCATTTGGACGATTACTGCCAGTTGGTCGACAAGAAAATGATCAGCTGAATGTATGACGATGGCGAAGTAGTAGAGACGGCGCTGTTCGACAAGGTCGTCGTAGGTGTCATGTTTGTTTTGGCTGAACGGGCGTGTTAGGGTGGGACACATCGCCGCGACCCAACCGTTCAAAGATAAGAGCTGGTCTACCGAAGCAAGAACTGATTGTGCGTCCATATGCGAGGTGTCGGGATTCGAAATGCTAAAGGTCACTCAGCACAGGCCATGGAATACGCGCCTCACTTACAATGGTTTCTGAAACCTTATCCAGTAATCCATTAACCCATTCGAAATAACGTCGGAAAACATGTCTGGTCGTTCATCACGGCCAATTCGGACCTGGAGGAACTTGTGTTTTCGAGCGTCGAGAGCGCCTCCGGAACCGGTGACGATGTCGAGAACGTTATTCTCTTGAATTTCTGAGGGGTCGGCAGTTTTATACCACGAGGACCTCAGGTAGAAATGGAGACCGAGCGGGATGACCAGGATGACCAGGATGCGGCTTAAACTTCTTCGACGGAGGAACATTGGATTGCCCACCACCGATCATTCATGCTCATTGATGAATTTATGCTTACGTAAAACAGAAACCGAACGAAAAACCTGCACGAATGGCCGATAACGACCAAAGTGAAGACCTGGATCTACTTTCCATATTCCCAGTGCGTAGCCCGCTCGTCCTGTTCGGACCTTCCAATGATACCTGGTGTACTTAAGGATGAACCTCGGCCCCCATCCCCGAGTCCTTCCTTTGATCGCTATCATCGGGAAACTGAGAATCGTGTCGGGAATTGGTCGTCAGTCGAAATACGGCTGGTTGGATCTCACCCGCTTTGGGGACATCATCTGTATACCTTTGATGCCCGAGTAACGTCACACCCATCAGTAGCTGATTGATTCCCATGGGCAGGTGGAACGCCGCCAGAGCCTTTGCGACGTATCTCGATGCCCACCCCGAAACATATCAGGGCCGGAACGTAATCGAACTCGGTGCCGGTGGTGGGTTGCCGGGGATCGTTGCTGCTCTCAATGGGGCGAACGCGGTATGTCTCATGATTTAATTATGGTTGTTTTCATCGCTAACCTCCCAGTAGGTTGTGTTGACCGATTATACAGACACCGTACTTCTAGAAAATTTACAGCACAACGTTGATCTCAACTTGGCGTACAGCCCAGGGTCCAAAGTGTTTGTCAAGGTATTCTTCTCCTTGACGTACCTCTCTGCTATGCTTTTTGATGAGGATAAGGGATATGTTTGGGGAAAACCAGTTACACACCTGCTTGAGCTATTGCCGGACCAAAATGCAGGGTTTGATGTGATACTGATGTCGGATCTGGTTTTTAACCATTCGCAGGTTTGCATTTTACCTACTCACTTTGGGCAACAACACATTCTCAGGTGCCTGTAGCATGATGCTCTCCTAAAGAGTTGCACCCTGCTGCTTTCAACAGCAGCAGATTGCCCTCCGGCGACCTTGCTTGTATTCTTCACACATCATCGGCCACACCTAGCGGCAAGAGATATGTATTTTTTTGAGAAAGCAAAAGCTGGTTGGATTGCAGAGGAGGTAGTTCAAAAGGCTTATCAGGTACACAAATCACCCCCCTCATCTCTATAATTATAACTCAACAATGTAGCCAATGTTTGAGAATGATCCAGGAGATGAGGGAGTTAGAAGCATGGTTCATGGGTGGAAACTTGTCAAGGTTGCCTTGTTGCCTCATTCTTGATGAAATATTTTTAACTTCCATTAGTTAAGTTCTTGAGGCAGCAATTTGACTCATTAAATGAGATCATAAATAAGGCAAATAGGGGTGAGATACACAGAAATTCTTTCCCAATGTGCATTAAATAACTCTTTGTCTAATGTCATCAATTGCTGGGAAGGGCCAGAAAAAGATGGTTAGCACTGAGGACCTTATTAGTTGAAATATTAGGAGTAGAGTCTGATAGGTATTTTAGGTATTTTATACATAGTACATGTCACTTAGTTACTACAACTTGTTGATAGTGGCAAAATTGGGCTGGAGGGATATTT